>Ga0233432_10002404_pt1 | contig 17402 bp, 12 predicted proteins | sample SI_122_August201_6_FD_179870 | JGI IMG/M metagenome (GOLD analysis project Ga0233432, IMG submission 179870) | Seawater microbial communities from Saanich Inlet, British Columbia, Canada - SI_122_August2016_10_MG | ecosystem: Environmental > Aquatic > Marine > Inlet | place: Canada: British...
TTACATTCGGGAAGGAATATGGTATCTGAACAGTTCAGATTAACAGAAGAATTCCCATTAATTCTGATATCTGGGGGCAAATATTGGGGTAATTTAAATATTATATTGCTTAGTATGTGACTGCGATCCTCGAAAAGCTAAATTGTAAAAAGCGGAAATCAAGTTTGAATTCGCTTTAACAGCGAAGGATCCTCCTCGACCACTCTGTGCCAGGCATATCTCACTTCCTATCGAAGAGGTTGATATTGTGCTTTATTTTGGCCACTTCATTCCCGGCGTATTTTGGAGATGTTTTATGGGATAACATATGGTCCCCCTCCTGCCTGCATCAACGAAAAGGCATTGCTTCAAAAGTGGATTCACCCTAGCTTTGGGGTCGTTCCAAATGAACCTTAATGAGCCAAGGGTTTTTCGTTTTTGTCTCATTGTTCAGTTGCTCAATAACGTGATCAATGTTCGGGAAACGTACGTCAATTGTTTGTGATTACTCACTTATATATACTGAGTTTTAATCTGATATTTCTCAATCTGGTGTCTGGTCAGTCCATTCATTTTCAGACAGAGGTGCGCCCTATCTTGATGGAGCACTGTGCAGAATGTCATGGAGGCGTTAAAAAAGCCTCTGGTTTCAGTGTGCTATCGCGTGCATCCATGCTTCAGGAAGGTGATTCAGGAGATCCGGGGTTTGTTGCGGGTAACTCCGAAGAAAGTGCATTGATCACTCGCATTCGTTCCAAAGATTTGGATGAACGGATGCCACCCGAAGGGCAGGATGCCTTGAGTGCTCATCAAGTTGAAGTGCTGACTAAGTGGGTTGATCAAGGAGCCCCATGGCCACAGCATTGGGCTTTTGCCTCCATTCAAGGGCAGGATGTGCCAAGAGGTGTTCATCCCATCGATTATTTTGTCAACCAACGCCTCGATTCGGAAGGTCTGACATCGTCTTCAAGAGCAGAACCATCGACTTTGGTGAGGCGTTTGTTTTTGGACCTGACGGGTTTGCTTCCTGATATGGAATCGTTGAATACGTTTGTTGCAGATCCCTCAGGTCTCAATTACGAGGGACTTGTTGATCAGTTGCTCACATCACCTCATTTTGGTGAACGTTGGGGAAGGCATTGGCTCGACGAAGCCAGGTATGCCGATTCATTGGGGTATGAGAAGGATAGTGTCAAAAAGGATGCCTGGCGATACCGCGATTGGGTGGTGAACGTCTTGAATCAGGGCATGCCTTTTGATCAGTTTAGTCGTCATCAACTTGCCGGTGATTTAATTCCCGAGGCTGCGCAAGAGACTTTGATTGCAACCAAATTGCATTTACAAACCCAGTTCAATCTGGAGGGGGGGATTGATGCTGAGGAGGATCGAGTCAAACGCGTGGTGGATCGAGTGAATATGGTGAGCTCGACCTGGCTTGGTTTGACCGTGGCGTGTAGTCAATGCCATGACCATCCCTATGATCCCATCACTCAACGTGAGTATTATTCACTTTATGCGTTCTTCAATAATATGGATGAGGATGCATCCTTCTTGAGTGATAATCCAAACAATGCGGAAAGCATATTGAACGAGAGAGTCGGCATTGCTGAAAAGCTGGACCAAATGCTTTCGCGCCAAATTACCGATAAGAATCTAAACAATCAAACGGTCGGCCTTTTAGGGAAGTTGTTTAATTTTGATGGAGGCAAAGGGCTCACGCGACACATGCGCGAGCGTGTTGAAAATCGTCGGGAAACGTTCGTCATGAAGCGAGGAGATTTCCTTCGACCTGATTCTAAGCAGGGAGTGGTTTTGCCGGGGACACCAAGGATATTTCCTCCACTGCGCGATGAGATTCAACTACATGATCGTTTAGATCTGGTCGATTGGCTTTTTTCAGGCAAGCATCCCACCACCGCTCGCGTCGCGGTCAATAAAGTTTGGATGCGGCTGTTCGGTCAGCCCTTGGTCGATACCGTTCAGGATTTTGGCTCCCGTGGAGCGCAACCGACTCATCCGGAACTCCTCGATTGGATGTCAGCTTGGTGGCAGTCCGAGGCACAGTGGAGTTTGAAGCGATTGATCAAGTGGATCGTGATGTCTGATACTTATCAACAGTCATCCGCTCATCGCCCGGAGTTGAAACGGGTCGATCCCGATAATCGATTTCTGGCGAGACAGAACCGTTTTCGCGTGGAAGCAGAAATTATTCGCGACATCAGTTTGCAAACCGCGGGTTTGTTGAACCTGCATCTTGGCGGACCTGCGGTGTTTCCTCCCATTCCGGATGCAGTGCTGAATCAAAGTTTCACGAAATACGGAGGGAATTCCAAGGGAAGAGATCGCTACCGTCGAGGTATCTACACCTTCTTTCGACGAACGGCTATCGATCCCAACATGATGGTGTTTGATTGTCCGGACGCCTCAGCCTCCAAGGCTATGCGAGATCGTTCCAATAATGCGTTGCAGGCCATGACAACGTTGAACAACGAAGTGTTTTTGGAGGCAGCGCAGAGTTGGTCTGCGAAGTTGCTTCAGGCATTACCGGATGCAACCGATGATTTGAGAATGAATCATACCTTTCAGTCGGCTTTGGGGCGTGAACCATCTGCAGAGGAAAAAGCCCAATTGATCCAAATGTTGCAAGAGGCACGGGATTGGTTTCAAGGACACGACAAAGAGGCCGTTGAATTCTTGGGGCCTTATGCTTCAAACGAAATGAATCCAAGCGAGCAAGCGGCCTGGATGACCTTATTGCGTTTGATATTGAATCTGGATGAATTTTTTACTCGTGAATAAAGCATGAATTCCAAGGAGTCAAACCTTAGGTCCAAAGTGGAGGAAGGTCATTATACGATGCTTCGGCGTGACTTTTTATTGTCCGGCGCCAGTGGGCTTGGTGCTTTGGCTGTGTCAAATCTATTGGGTGGCGCTATGGATTCAATCAACAGGCATACGGCAGTCAATCCACTCGAAGAAAAACCACCTCATTTTCCAGGGAAAGCCAAAAATTGTATTTTTATTTTCAATGCCGGTGCACCTTCTCAATTAGATTTATTTGATTACAAACCCAAATTAAACGAGTACGACGGTCAACCTCTCCCGGACTCGTTAACCGAGGGAGTTCGTTTTGCTTTTTTGCAAAAAGAAACGGCACGCCTGATGGGGTCTCAACGAAAGTTCAAGCGACACGGTCAGGCGGGGATGTGGTTTTCTGATGCCTTACCTCATATCTCAGCATGTGCGGACGATATCTGCATGATTCAGTCCATGCAGACGGATCAATTCAATCATCACCCCGGCCAACTCCTGATGCAATGTGGTCAGGCACAATTCGGTCTGCCTTCCATGGGGTCCTGGATTTCTTATGGACTGGGAACTCAAAACCAGAATCTACCCAGTTACGTCGTGCTCAGTTCCGGCCGCGGGCCGAGTGGAGGCGCAACCTTATGGCATAACGGTTTTCTTCCATCTGTCCACGCAGGAGTATTGTTCAGGAATCAAGGTGCACCCATTTTAAACCTTGAGATGCCTCCCGGTTTGCCGCCTGAATTGGAAAGAAAAGGATTGGATGTGCTGGGGGAGCTCAACCGTCAACGATTTCAAAAAGTCCAGGATTCAGAGATTAGCAGCCGGATCGCCAATTACGAATTGGCTTTTCGCATGCAAATGGCCGCACCCGAGTTGACTGATCTATCAGGGGAATCGGATGCCAATTTGGAGAGTTATGGTGTGGACCGAGCGGAACCAGAGAGGCGATCGGGTCGAGTCGGTTCAGGGAATCACCATTCCACCTTTGGTGCTAACTGCCTGCTTGCACGTCGCCTTGTTGAACGAGGTGTCAGGTTTGTCAATATCATGTTCGCATCCTGGGATCATCATTCGAACCTGGATGCTGAATTGGGCTACAATGCCGCTTGTGTCGATCAGCCTATTGGGGCATTGATCAAGGATTTGAAGCAAAGAGGATTGCTGGATGAGACATTGGTCGTGTGGGGAGGGGAATTCGGACGCACCCCACTCGGCGAAAACCGCATTGGACGCGCGGGTGTGACAGGAAGAGATCACCATCCCAATGCCTTCAGTATGTTCATGGCTGGAGGTGGTGCAAAGCCCGGGAGTGTCTACGGGAAAACAGATGAACTGGGATGGGCACCTGTGGTCGACCCGATCCATATCAACGATTTCCAGGCGACCTTGCTTCACATGTTCGGGATGGATCATCGTCAACTTACCTTTCGGCATCAAGGTATCGACAAGAGATTGACTTCCATCACGCGAGAGTCCTCAGTGATTAATGAGCTTCTGAGTTGAATCCTGTTTTTGTTCATCTCCCATGATGCAGTTTGAATGAAACTTGCATCCAAACAGATTTTCATATCCTGAAAACTTGAACCCATGATAAAGCATCAAACGATCCCCCGGGGAGTAATCATCTATTATTGGGTCCTTTGCATCCTGATTTTTAAATGCATGCAGCCCCTTGATGTCTGCGCTGCCACGCGATCATTGAGTGATGACGATACGCATTTTTTGAATGACGTACAACAACGCACGTTCAAATGGTTCTGGGATTATTCGAACCCCCAGAACGGACTCACGCTGGATCGAGCGCCCAGAGAAAATGCCTTTGCAAGCATTGCGGGGGTTGGGTTCGCTTTGACTACTTATCCCGTTGCCGTTGAGCGAGGGTTTTTGAATCGAAATCAAGCGGTGGAGAAGACGTTGGCTACGCTTGAATTCTTCGTGAAATCCAGGCAAACCGAAGACCCCATTCAAACGACAGGTCACCGGGGCTTTTACTATCACTTTCTTGATCCACAGTCCGGGTTACGATTTCGAAACGTCGAACTCTCTACGATCGATACGGCCCTCATGATGGCTGGGGTATTGTTTTGTCGCGAGTATTACGACCTGGATAACAGACTCGAAAGGCGGATTCGTGAATTGTCCGACTTCCTTTATCGACGGGTGGAGTGGAGTTGGGCGCAGGTGCGTGGTGGATTGATCTCGCACGGCTGGAAACCCGAATCTGGAATGCTGAAGCATGACTATAAAGGTTATAATGAAGCCATGCTCCTTTACATATTGGCCTTGGGAAGTCCAACCCATCCCGCGCGTGATGATTCTTGGCAGTCATTTGTCCGTTCATGCACCTGGACCGAATTTTACGGACAACCCCATGTGAATTTTACACCGCTGTTCGGACATCAGTATTCTCATGTGTGGGTTGATTTCCGGGAGATTCAAGACGATTACATTCGGGAGCAGGGAATTGATTATTTTGAGAATTCAAGACGGGCTACCTATGCTCAGCGAAGTTATGCCATCGAGAATCCCATGGGATGGAAAGACTACAGCTCAAATATCTGGGGGCTGACGGCGTGTGATGGTCCTGCCAATGTTGAATTGGGATACCTAGGCGAAAAAAGATGCTTCTGGACATACAACGCCCGAGGGGTTTCTGCTGTGAGAACACGTGATGATGGAACGATAGCCCCAACCGCAGCGGGTGGGAGTATCGCGTTTGCTCCAGAAATAGTCATTCCAGCGCTCAGGGCAATGGTAAAACGTTATGGAGATGATTTGTATACCCGATATGGATTTGTGGACGCCTTTAATCCATCCTTCCAATTTGAATCTGCCAAGTTAGGCCATGGTCATGTGACCAAAGGAAAAGGGTGGTTCGACAATGAACACCTTGGGATTGATCAGGGCCCCATTATTTTGATGATTGAAAACTACCGCTCCGAATTTGTGTGGAACGTAATGAAACGCAGCCCTTATATTCAGGCGGGTTTGAAGAAAGCTGGATTTGCAGGCGGGTGGTTGGATTGAACTATTGAACCTGTCGTTTGAACGGAACGGTAAAGCTTCTTAGTAATAATCAGGTGAATATTAATATCGACCGCTTCGACTTGAGTACCTATTTTTGCAGCTTCATGCAGAGTTCGCAAATCAAGATAATGGCCAAAGCCAGATGGCTGCTTTTTGCTTTTGCTACAGTTATCCAGATAGGGGATCTGGATTTAAATGCACAAGATTCATCGGCCATAAGCAACGCTGCTGAACTTTACGTCCAAGCTTTTGCACAGTTGGAGAATATAAGTCTTGTTGAAAAAAAACTCCTTCAGCGTATTCGTGTCAGTCAGCCGGATGCTAAGGAAAAGACAATCCAAGTTGATGAAATGAAATTACTGGAGCGCTTGGAGCCAGTTCTTGAACTCGTTCAGACTGCTTCAAGATTAGATCAGGCCGACTGGGGAAACGAGGTGGATGATGCCCCTTGGATTCATTTAGCCAGCTCAGCCAAACAGCTTCAACGAGGATTGATGCTCAAGGCTAGATTACATATTGAAGAAGAGGAATTTGAAGAAGCTTCCAATGTGATCGTTTCAGCAATGGCATTCTCTCGTCACATAGGTCGTGATGGGATAATGATCGCCCGTTTGATCGAATCCAGTACGTTCAAGATAGTAGCCAATCTTTGTGCCTGGAAATCAACGGCATTTCCCAAACCTGTCTTGAAGCGGATGCAGGAAAATCTAAGCAATTTACCTGTCAGTATGACGGCTAAAGAGGTTCTTCTGGCAGAAAGTCAGTATTCAGCACGGCTCAGTCAACAAAATGGCAATCCCTACCCCAAAAAGCAGATAGATGACTTTCTCAAGTTCTACGATCAAGTTGTTGCTTTTGGAGACTTACCGCTTGATCAATTCGAGTTTCAATTGAAAAAGTTAGGGGGTTTATTCCCTGACAATATCCTGATCAAAGGAGTCCTGCCGGTCATTTCAAGCATGAGGCATCAGATTGCGGTTCATGAAGTCAATACGGCTCTTTTGGGGCTGGGTTTGAAAGTGTTGCTCCGGGGTCCGCCAGTGGTCAAGGATGCCAAAGATCCATCCGGCAAGGGGCCCTTTGAATACGTTCCGTTGAAGAACGAATCTTTCGAGCTATTAAGCCAGCTGATGCAACGAGGAGAGAAGCTAACGCTTCGCTTTGGAAGTTAGTCCCTGTCCAGAAGTTTTGAATGAAGTTCATCACTCCAGCCTTTGGTCAAGAACCTGAAAATCCATTTCTGTTTTTTGCGGATTCGATTATAGGCTTCGTGAATATCCAGAATCATGGTGATACGACGATTAGGACAGTTTAACTCGCCCACGTCATGTGTGGCGACGGGTTTGAAACCCATCACCCGGGTGTGAAATTCATAGGGGCTGTGTTTCTCTCCCTCGAAGATGTCCGTGACGTAATGTGAATACTCGCGCTCCACAGTCTCCTGGCTGGCGGCTCGCATGAGTGCGGCAACCACAACGATGTAGCGTCGATATTCGGGTAAGACGGCAAACCTTCCAATTTCCGCAATCTTGTTTTCATTCACGAAAGCTTCGACATCCAGTCCACTGTCCAATTGCTTGAAACCATATTCTTTGTAGAGCTCAAGAGGAGGATTATACATGACCCGTAATACGCCGACAGGCTCGTCTTTTATCTGGCTTACAAACCAGGAAATATCATCACGTCCGAGATCCACCTCCGGAAAAAAATCATCGGCATCATAAATCCAATGTTTTTCCTGGTCATAGGTCCGTTTCAGGACTGATATGGCACGATCACGGTCTTCTTTCGTTTGGACCTTGATCACATTGACTTTATTGGAGAGGGATAAACTCATTTTTTGCGTTGCTGACGATTCCAGCTCTTTCCCGAAAGCTGTGAGATAGCCGACATCACCTCGAAATGACAATCACGCACTTCCTTCAAAGCAGGTTTCTCCTGAGGGGGGCCAGGATGGATGGGGGCTCCGAATTCAATGGAGAACGGAATATATTCAGAAATGGGGTGTTGGTTTGAGTGCTTCGGAAAGCGGATGCCGGCAGGCACAACGGGTACGCCTGTTTTTAACGACATCTGTGCCACGCCCGAATATCCTTTGAGAAGGACTTCTGGTTGACGATTCGTGGTTCCTTCTGGAAACACCCCCAGAGATTGTCTGGATTCAAGGGCATCAAGTGCCTGATCAAAACTTCCTTGTCCTTTGACAAACATCGGTTTGAACACGTTTAAAAACTTGGGTCTGGCTGGCTTACGAGCGACCGTAATGACTTCACCAAAATAATAGAGCACCGAAATTCCGGGAACCAGACAAAAATTCCAATCCGCCAGGAAGTGGATCAGTTTTCCTTTTCGAAGGAAATGCAGCAAGGCAGGAATGTAGATTGCTTCAAGCTTCTGGCTGTGGTTCAAGGCCAGAATGAAGGGGTCCATGGCGGGATTGATGTGCCTCAAACCTCGCACTTCGACGACTTTATTACCAAAAAGCAAAAGTGTTAATTTGGTGAGCCATCTGGTCGGTGCACGATGTGTCAATGGCATGGGTGCCTTGAGGATCTCTGACATCCTAAAAGAGGCGGTATCCATCGATTCAGGTAAGGAAACAGCAGGGACTGCTTTTTCATGCAATGACCTGCTGGATTCAGAATCTTGTTTCTGTGTCGATTTTTTCGACATGATGGCATGAAAATTACCCTTCTTGCTGACTCCTCGTAAAGCCGAAAACGGAGGATATTGTGTGTGTTCGTGTGGCGTGGAATAAAGGAAACACAGACCGGGACAAGCCTACAGCTTTATGGGCCTGCCTTCTTTGAACGATTGTTCCGCCTTGTCGCACAGGATATGGCTCATGATCACATCAGATTCACCAATGGGTAAGGGTTTCCCTGTACTGACGCAATGATGAAAAACATTCAATTCTTCGACGTAGGCCTCTCGGTAACGGGTAGGGAAGGAGTGCTCAATGAGCGGCCTGTTGATACCTGAGTGGTTGGAAAGGACGGTTGATCGAGGAGATCTGTTTTCAGCCTGAACCATCCCTTGACCGCCGAAAGCCTCAATGCGTTGATCATACCCATAAGATGCGAAGCGGTTCACATCAATACTTGCCAATAAACCACTCTCGTATTTAAGCGACACGAGGACGTTGTCGAGGTCTTTCAAATCCCGGATGTCGTCCACAAAGTTACTTCCTATCGCATACACTTCTATGGGATCCTCATGCGTGATAAAACGCAGCATGTCAAAATCATGAACAATACAATCATGAAAAATGCCGTGGGACGTCCGGATGTAATCCATTGAGGGAAGAGGGGAATCTCTGGAAGTGAGACGGATTAATTGAGGGGAACCGATGGCTCCACCCTGAACTTGACTGGCCAAATCTGCGAAACTCGGGTCAAATCTGCGGTTGAAGCCAACAAAAAGGCCCTTACCGGCCTTTTGTGATGCGCGGAAGCATTCCCTGATTTCATTTAAACCGTTACCAAGCGGTTTTTCGGTGAAAACGGCTTTGCCTGCATTCAATGATGCTATGATCTGTTGATGATGTTCGCCGGTAGGGGTTGCTACAATGACAGCCTTAACGGAGTCATCCTCAAGCGCTGCATCCATGTTTGTGGAATTTGCGCAATTAAAGTCAGTACCAATACGCGCAGCTTGTTCTGGATCTACATCCACGACATGTGCAAGTTCAATTTGAGGTAAAGTCCGAATGCTTTGTAAGTGGAATCGGCCGGCCCTGCCCAGACCGATGAGGGCGATGCGGAGTGGTTTATCTTGATCCATTGATTTACTTGATCTGATTAAATTATTGAAAAACTTTTGTCCAGGTGATGAAAATACCGTGCGCATCATAATCGAGATAACCATTACTCAAGTCATCTCGGTAGCGGTAGTAGGCATATTGAAATCCGAGCGAGTCACGTTCCGAAAGCTGCTTGTGCACTTCAAACTGCCACGCGTGCTGACTGAATTCTGATCCCATGGGCAATCCCAAGGGCAATGATTGACCATAGTCGGCATGGCTGAATGTATAGTTGGCCATCAATCGGGTTGATTCATCATATAAGAATGTCCATGAGGAAAACAACGTATAGAGATCACCTGCGTAGGGTGCGATGGTATTGTTGTCATTGATGCCGGAAACAATCCGCGAGTCGGTGTAACTTGCCGATCCCATCCAGAACCACCTCACAGCAGGAGTCAGTGTAGTGGTGAATCGATAGGTATGACTGTCAAAATTGCCTGCCAGCAGACTGCCAGCAGGGTAAGTCACGCCATTCAGGTTCAAGGTCCCAGCCGTGGTTCTGTAATCGGATTGTTCACCTTCATAGGCAAGGGATGTCTTCAACCAGCGAACTGGTTTCCAGGTCGTTTTCAACCCCCAGTTCTGACCTTCCGTTGAACGCTCGAGGATTGCTGCTGGAAAACCATTGCCGGGCTGTGGTCCACGATCCGTATCCAGGAGGTTGTTGAAATCGTGATGACGTCGCCTGTATCCATAGGTAGGGTTGAAACTCCATTGGTAGAAGGGCGAAAAAGTAGTTCCTAACTCCACGTTTGCGTGCCGCCCCTTGGCATCCGTATCTCGCATGAAATCTTCGCGGGAATCAAAGCTGTCGTCCAATAGCAAGTTCTCCGTCTGGCCAATGGATTCCTGTTGAATCCTGACGTCTGTGTAGAGAATCGTATTTGCGATGCCTGTGTGCCGTAACCCAAAGTTTTCTTCGATTTGAAAACGGTCAACATTACTGCCTAAGGTCGTTGGAGTGCCAAAGAAGGTTGTGTCACCTGTTCCTTTGCGTCGAGTCCATTCGGTTTGAATGCCTGCATAACCAGTTGTATGGTGCGACGGTTCCAGAAGGCTGTTGAGATTCATGATGTGGGATTCACTGCTCAACTGGATCCCTCTTGTCGAGAAGGGCATGCCTGCTCCTGCCGGATTGCTGGGATCGAAGTTCCCCAGTGCAAGATTGGCATCTCCGTCAAGATGTGAGTAGTAGTAACCACCGCTTGCCAACCACCATGGTTTGAGCTTCTTCTCCACCGTGAGCGCATTGGAACCCTGGAAATGGTCGTAGTCATCTTCCTGTGTCGACACAAAGCCGGGAAGCGGGTCCCCATCGCTGATGAAATCTCCCGTTTCAAGTGTGTGGGTTTGGCTGTAGAATTCACCGCGAAAATCATCCTGGATACGGAATCCGTTCCATTCATGCTCCAGGTCTAGCGTGATGATATGTGTTTCCTGATCGATACGTTTCCAGGCAGGAAAAATACTTCGGCCGTTAAAGGCTGCATCAAAAGCGGGCCCCCATTGCAGCATGGATTTGCTGCCGTTGCGTGATCTGTATTCGTAACCAACAGTCAAGCTGGGCAAATCAGGTCGGTTTAATCCGAATTCAAACCAGACGTTGGAAAGGTCCAGATGAAGATCACGATTCAACGCATATGGACCGAGGTTGAAACTGGGAGAGTAACCACCGTGAGGGTCGTCGTATGTTCTGGCTTGATCCAGTCCAAAACGGAAAAATCCAAGATCTCGTTTTTGAATTTCGGCTTCGACGCTGTATCTGTCATTGGGGGCCGTTATTCTGCCATCACCTGAAAAGGAAGTGCCACCTTCGAGCGTTTGTTTCCATTCGAAATTCTGAACTCCGCCATTGACTCCATCGCGCATCCAGTAGTGCTCGCGAAAGGCATTTTTGTTACCGTCAACTGCAATGAACCGTAATTGAGGTGCTACCTTGAAATAAAATGATTCCTCTGAGATATCTTCAAAAGGCAGTCCTTGATCGATCCACGCCCTTAATAATCCTATTTCTTCGTTAGTGAGTTTATCTCCTTTGCCAATGGGAGGCATTTCGTAGTCTTCCTCCAGATGAGCCACAAATTGAATCAATGTGCTTTCAGCGCTATTGCCGATTTCAATGTTGGATCCGTAATCGCCTTCTTTGAGTGCTTCTGTACGACTTGTCAGACGATAATCTCCCTCGATGTTTTCCTGGCCGTGACATTGAAAGCACGATTCTCTGAGGATAGGCAGGATATCCGCATTAAAGTCAACGTTCCTTGGAGTTGGTGGAGGGAGTGGATCGTTTTCGCCTTGTAAGATAACTAAATTCGTGGCTACAGCCACCAGCAAAAAAAAACGAATGCAGGTTCCTGAGATGTAACTGAGGGATTTCTTCGGAGTGATAGCAGTCATACGCATTCTTATTTTGATTAGAATCGCATTTTGGGATCCACCATGGAGCCGTGGACTTGCGTGTGACACCCGGCAGTCCAACAACTGCCAGCCTGCATACTGAAGCTATGGGGTGCTTTCCCAATGAAAATGTCTCCTGATCCCGGGAATTGAATTTGAGAATGACATTTGAGACAGAGATTCGAATCGCGTTGAATCAGCATTTTGGAATTCACAGAGCCGTGCGGGTCATGGCATTCGGTACAACCTTCCCTCATGGCCTCATGCTCGAACACAAATGTGCGAGCCTGTTCTTGATGACACTCTGCGCAGGATTGATTCAATCGGGCAAACGCAAGCCCTCCCTGAGGCTTGTTCATGTCGCGTCCATGTGGATCATGGCAGTCCACACAGTTCATTAAGTCCTCGAGTACTGGGTGGTGGTTGGGGAGACTGAACTTGGCGTGGATTTCCTGATGACATTCCATGCAAGAGGCAGAGTCATCCCCGGGATTGTGAATAAAGATCCCTTTTCCTCCACCTGCCTTGATGTGAAGGCTTCCGGGGCCATGACACGATTCACAACCGGATGAACCGATAGATCTTTGATCATCCATATGAAATCTGGCATGCGGACTGGAGGGGAAAACATCGACTATCGGAGTATGACAATCAGAACACGCATCGTTTCCAGCGAAGCTTGCCCCTTCTATTTCAGGGGGACGAACAATGGCGACTTTGGTGGTGGTGCCACAAGAAGTGCTTCCTAGACTAATCCAAAAAGCGGCGACTGCAGTGATGAGTCCTCCGCATATAGAGTGCAATTTCTTTTGGCTCATGAGTTAGATTTGGAATGAATGCTGCGTAACCTACTTATCCTGCATATATTCTGCAATCATTTAGCAGCTCAGTCGATGATGTGTCAGTAAAGAAATCTTAGTCCTTTTTCCTGAAGAGTCGACTCAGCGTGGGAAGCATAAATATCACCAAGAGGACAGTAACCATGGTCAGACAAAAAGGACGGGTCAGAAACGGCATCCAATCACCTTCAGTTTTGATCAAGCCTGTTCGGAGGTTTTTTTCCACCATAGGCCCAAGGATGAGTCCAAGGATGAGCGGAGCCAGGGGGATGGCCAGAAGCTCGAGCCCAAATCCTATCAACCCGAACAGAGCCATCACATACACATCAAACATGCTGTTTTGGAGTGAATAGGCACCCACTACAGAAAACACCACGACAGCGGTGAGTACCCAGTGCCGAGGAAGTTGAAGGAGTTTGTCGAATGTTTTGATTCCGACCCAACCAGCTGGGAGCAATAAGATTTGCGTGATAAAGGCGATTGCAAAAATTGACTGAACCTGTGATCCACTTTGTTCAAAGATCATTGGGCCGGGTTTAATGTCGTAAACCATCAGCGCTCCCAGCACGATGGCTGTCACGGCATCTCCTGGAATGCCGAAGACCAGTGCAGGGATCCATGCACCGCCAACCGCCGCGTTATTGGCACTTGTCGGCGCAATCACTCCTTCATCGCTTCCTGTGCCGAACTCTTCTGGAGATTTGGACGTTTTTTGAGCAAGTCCATAAGCTCCCCACGCGGCAATATCCGCGCCGGCTCCAGGGAGGGCCCCGATCACCGTTCCCACCAAAGCGGATTGACCAATCAATCGTTTTCTCTTCGTCAGATTTTTAAATATTCTTTTGAATGGAATTCTGGAGCTCTTTGTGGATTTTAAATGATCTTGGCTGGACTTTGAGATGGATGGTCGCCACAGATTTCGAAGCACTTCAGATAAACCGAATAATCCGATCATGACGGGGATGAACTGGACTCCATCCATGAGTTCGTTTTTACCATATGTGAATCGTTGTGCTCCGCTGACAATGTCAAGTCCAACAGTGGAGATGAGCATTCCCAAACTTGCCGCCAGGATGCCATTGAGTGTATTTCCTGCGCTGACCAAAGCACTCAGGCTGAGACCGAATATGGCAAGCCAGAAGTATTCAAAAGAACTGAACTTCAAAGCGAACTTGGCTAATTGTGGTGCAAGAAATATCATCAGGAGTACTCCGATCATACCGCCTATGCAACTGCAGCAAAGATTCAGGTAAAGTGCTTGCAAGCCTTGCCCCTTGCGTGCCATCTGATGTCCGTCCAGTGTGGCTGCCGCAGATGCCGGGGTCCCGGGGATCCTCAGGTAAGTAGCGGGGATATCACCGGCAAAAATAGCGGTAAAACTGACGCCAATGATCATCGCTAAACCCGCATCGGCAGGCAGGTAGTAGCTCAAGGGAACGATGAGGGCCACGGCCATGGTTGCCGTCAGGCCTGGAGTGGCACCGACAAAAATGCCAAATACCATTCCCAGTAGCCAGGGAATCAAGGTGCCCGGCTGAAATAACTCAATCCAGTTCATCCTATGTTTGAGATCATCCTCATTGAACCATGCTCATTGAACCATGCTCAGAGCTTTGCGCAGGGACTGGGCAATGAAGCCAATGCCCTGTGAGCGAGGCATGTCTCTGAAGTGTTGGTTGAATGGTTCTGCCATCACTGGACCGCGAATCCCTTGTTGAGCTAATCCGTTCAGGAAACCTGCTGTGTCTATGACCCCGGTGGAGCAGGGCAATTCACGACGGTTGTCTTGCAGGAATGGGCGTTTGATTCCTGGTTGAGCGTCATTGAGTTCTATGCTTACCACATGTCTGGGTTTGAGTAATTTGAGGTCCTCGAGGTTATCTTGAGCGTTGTGCCAATGCCAGCAATCCATTACCAGACCCACTGAGTCCAGTCCAATGGATTCAATGAGCTCCAGGCCTTCGCGTAAAGTGTGGATAAATGGGAATTTACGTCGGTTGCGCAACGACTCGGTTCCAACATACTCCATTCCAAACCGCAAACCGTGATCTGCAAGTATTTTGGAAATTTGTTTCAAGCGCATACTGTGTTGCTTGAAGTTTTCCTTGTAGGTCAATGTGCTATGGTTGGGCATGATGTGAGTGATGGCACTTGTGACGCCCGCCTTTTTCAGGGATTTTGCCACCGAGGGAAGACTTCGAATGTCATCCTGAAATCGACTTTGGTCTTTTCTGAATTCTACCGGCATGCTGGCCGTGCCCCACTCTAAATCAGCCTCCATTAATTGCTGCGCGTAGCTTTCATGGTCCTCATCGTTCCATTTCTGGATTTCCTCAGTGTGAGCACCCACCGATTGAAAACCAAATTGCCTGGCCCATGAAATAGCCTCATCTTGACTGCCCTGAATGCCCAATTTCCAAACCGTGAGATCGAGGGTGAAGGCATCAGAAGCAGCCGCAGCGGCTGCCTCTTGATTGAATATCGACGTGGCTGCAACGGCACCTGTTATTAAACCAGAGCGCCGCATCCATTCTCGACGGTTCATGCTGAAAACGGATTGTGGCTTATCCGAGTTTGGTCCGGGAGTGGTTGTTTGCATGCCTCCCTGATACTGGAAGCCGGGATTCAGGTCAATGTCAGGTTCGACAGCATCTATGCATTTGGATCCATTCCTTGATGCGTCGTGAGTCAATCTTCCAGGGGCATGTAAGGAAAAAACCCGCTACAAACGTAACGGGTTTTGCTTGTTCAATGAGTGTCTGCTTTCATCTAACGCAGTGCTTTGATACGTATATTTTTGAAAGCGACCGGATCGCCGTGACCCGCAAATCCAAAATAACCCTCATACCGGTTCATGCCCGGATGATGGGAGCCCCCCATGAAATCCTTCACTTCCCTGAGGTCGTCATCAAGAATGGTTGTGCCATTCAATACGACTTTAATCCTGGAGCCCTTGACTGTCACTTCCTGCTCATTCCATTCACCCACAGGTTTTAATGCACCTCTTTTGGCTGCGACCATGCCGTAAGCTGATCCGTGGTATTGACGCTTATCCAGCTTGGCATACTTATCCGCAGTGTTATCGAGCACCTGGAGTTCGCACATGCCGTTGTAGGCGGTGTTACCCTGTCCCGGATATCGAATTGCCAGTCCATTGTTGCCACCTGGAGGCAGTTTGAATTCGAGGCGAGCTACGAAATCAGTCAGGTTTTGATGATGGTAGATCGTACCGCCGTTATTGGGTTTGCAGACGATGGCGCCGTCTTTTACCTGGTAATTGTCAACGGGGCCATTCCATCCGTCTAAATTTTTACCATTGAAAATGGGCTTGAACCCTGGCTCGGCGAGCATTTGCTCCACTTCGTTGTCTGGAATCTCTCGAGCGAAGATGTTTCGCCAACGGATTTCTCCACCGTGTGTTTGAAGTTGAACGGGTCCCTTATCCCAAAGTGGCTTGGATCGGTCCCAGAAGTTTTCCATTTTGGCGTGCTCCACGACTAATTGATCATTCAGGTAAATGGTGGTGTAATCCTTGACCTGAATAATGCGAAAGGAGTTCCACTCTCCAAAAGGACGGTCAGCCAATACCATGGGGTTTTTCCCCGGTGCTCCGGCACTGTTGTTCCACAAGCCGCCTGATCCTTTGTCTGCATCGATGTTCCATTTCCCACCTTCTTTGGTGTAATCCCAGATCTGAACTTGCGGGTTCCCTCGCAGGTAAATGCCACTGTCGGCTTTGGCGACGGTCTTGTAATCAATCAGGAATTCCATGTTGCCATAATCCTGATCAGTTGTCAGATAAACGCCGTGGCCATCATTCACCAGTTCCCCGTTTTCAACGGTCCAGTGCTTTTTGACATCTTCCAGGTCCTTATCCCTCTTGGTTTTGCGCTCTTCATCGGACATCGCCCAAAGCTTGCGGGGATCAAAATGACCCATGCCATGCCAGCCCGAAAGGTCTTTGCCATTGAACAACGCTGTGAATCCTGTAGGCGGTTGATTGAGTTCTCCAGCCTGCACTGCATTCAAGCTGCCCAAACCGACCGCGCATGCAGTTAATAAGATAGTTTTGATTTTCATGGTATTGATTTGATCACAAAGGTTGCCTTCTGTGCTCATTGATGTGAACTAATTGTCTAAGAAAGATGATGAAAAGCCAGCGTAAAATCAGTTGCGATGAGTTGTTTTCAATGTGTCGTCTCCTCAAGGATGCGCGTAATCGCTTGGGCTGCCTCTGCTGGATGAGGTGCTGCATAAATTGGGCGTCCGATGACCAGTCGACTGGCTCCAGCTGCGATTGCCTCCTTGGGGCCCAGAGTGCGCTTTTGATCTCCCATGGCATCCTTTTGAGCGCGAATACCCGGGGTCACCAAGTGAACGGAAGGAGGCACCAGGCTGCGAAGTCGCGTCAATTCCAATGGAGAACAAACGAGTCCACGTAATCCATTCGAGACGGCCATCTCAGCCAATGCAGCAACCTGATCTTCGACTCCATGCTGCACTCCGATCGCACTTAACTGGCTTTGATCCATACTGGTCAGTAC
>Ga0233432_10002406_pt1 | contig 17397 bp, 19 predicted proteins | sample SI_122_August201_6_FD_179870 | JGI IMG/M metagenome (GOLD analysis project Ga0233432, IMG submission 179870) | Seawater microbial communities from Saanich Inlet, British Columbia, Canada - SI_122_August2016_10_MG | ecosystem: Environmental > Aquatic > Marine > Inlet | place: Canada: British...
CTTGAGGGGTGAAAGAAAAAAATGTAATAGATACCAGGCAAACAAGATCAGGCCACACGATTTCTTGAGACTTAAAGTGGCTTGATTTTCAAACGGCGAATGGTAAACATTTCAACCGGCGTTGACACTCATCAAGTGCAATACAACGTGAAGCCGCCAATAAAGGTCGTGAAGGAGCCATTGGTGACCGAGGGAACAACCTCCTTCCTATGGATGGAAACCCAGAGTGATAATCTGACGGTAACAGTTGCTGACAATAGCATTGTCTTGTTCAATGCTGATAGTATGAGTTTGGAGGGCGTCAGCGTGGGAGAAACCACCATTACGATCACGGATGATCAAGGGAATACTGAAACGACGACCGTCAGGGTGAGATTCCCGGGCTTCAATTCCAATAATTACGACTTACCTCAGTTTGTTAGTGGAATCAGCTATAAGCTCATGAGCTTTCCCTACTTTCTCACCGAGAGCGATCGCAAAGCCCAACTGATATCGCTCTTGGCCGATAAGCTCGGCCCGATGTCAGATACCTCCTATCTGCTGTGGGTCTACAGTAATACATCCTCGAGTTACGTTAGACTCGATGAGTCCAGTAAAGAGATTGATATTGCCAAAGGGTTTTGGGTTGCTGCCCTCGACAGCACGAGCTTCGAGCTCTCGGCGGAAGGGCCAAGGGATGATGAGATGGTGTCGGTTTACCTTGAGCCTGGTTGGAATCTGATTGGAAACCCCTTTTCTACGACCGTTGATGTTGAGAAGATCATTCTACCGATGGGTGATGAATCCATTCCTGTCACTTCAGATTCACAACAGAAGCTTGGCCACCATTTCTGGTATATCGATAAAGATCTGACGGAGTACATTTCTCTTTCGCATATTGAAGTAGGGCAAGGAGCTTGGCTTCACAATGGCACATCTGAGACTCAAATGATTCTCTTTTTACAGTCGTCGACAATTCTCAAGCCTTCAACCAATCATCCGTCAGGCCTAACAAAGGCTTCTGATAGGGGTAAGCTTGCGAGTGAAATTGATCTAAAGGGAGATCCATTGCCTCCTCCTGCACCGTATTCTAAGGCAAGTGCACAAGCTGATTACAGTATCGACCTCAGTGAGGGAGGCGGCGGAGGTGGTGGTGGAGGATGTCTCCTCAGGAGATAACTCTAAAAAACACCTCTGTTATTCTTGCCGTGAGAACAGAACCGTGAGAAATGGTTGATTGCTCTATGTCGAGAAGAGAAACAATCGGTCGAAAAAAATCATAAGGAAAGCTGATGATCTATAAATTCTCTTGTATTGGGCTTTTGCTAGTCGGCTTGGCTTCTAACTTTCATCTGACGAGTGAAGAGACCATCGCTAAGAGTGCAGAAGCCGAAAAAGAAAGTGTGACCTACTTGCTGGGGCACATGATCGTGGCAGATCCCTTCTCCAAACTAAAACTGAGTGATCAGGAGAAAAAGGATTTAGTGAGAGGCTTTGCAGATGGGCTATCAAATCCCAAAGAAAATGAAGAACTAAAGAAAGTTCAGCCTGAGGTGAATGTCTTCATGCGTGAAAAAATGACGGAGTTGAGGGAAGAGGAGAACAAGAAACGGCAAGATGAAATGTCAAAACTGGCTTTTCCTATGGATACTGAGATTTTGGGTAGTGATGGAAAAAAACATACTTTGGCGAGTTTGGCCAAAGGCAAGAAAGCTGTTCTGTTAGACTTCTGGGCAACCTGGTGTGGCCCCTGTGTTAGGCTGATGCCTGAGTTGGTTAAGAAGGAGGAGATGCTCAAGGAGCATGGAATCCTTGTTGCAGGAATGAACACAGAACAGGATTTGGAGAAAGCTGAGAATTTCAGAAAGAAGAAGAAAATTGAAATGACTTGGCTCGTCGAGCCCGATGGGCGACCATTCAGCAAACTGTTGAAGATCGACTCCATTCCTCGAATGATCATGGTGTCACCAGAAGGAAAGATTCTATATAATGGCCATCCAAAGTCTGAGGAGCTTCACGTGGCTCTGGAGAAATTTGGAGTGCCTCATCAGCACTGATATTTGTCGCTCTGATCTGAGCGCGATGGTGACTCGGTAGACGATGACTGAGTTTAGAAAAAATTAGTCGTTCGTTGATTGGCTTTTTGGAACCCTGAACTTTACACTCTTGGCTGTGAAGAAACAGTTGAGGAGCAGGACTAAGGGTACCACGATGAGGGCTGTTAGGAGCCCTAGTTCTTTATAGAAAATAATTCCAACCACGCCGGCCAAAAGTCCGCTGAAAGCATGAAATCGGGGGACGGTCTCTTCGATGGGCCGAAGCTCTGCTGCGCAGTGAGTACAGTTAAACTCACTAAATTTGGTGAGCATCCAAGCAGACTTAAAGGGTTGTTCCCCTTGGCAGGATGGACACCTGAAAGGAGCGAGGTCGTCGTCGCTCACGTCTTCCTCAATGGTGGTGGCCTCCGGGACCGTGGGGGTGCCCGTGGGATAATTCCTCAGGAGTGCCTTCACGAACAGAGACGATGGACCCGGCAAAGTGCAGATCCTGACCAGCTAGATCATGGTTGGCATCAATGGTCACCTGATCACCATCGATGGCTGTGACTTTGACTTGAGCAGGGGTTCCTTGTCGGTCTAGAATAAAGCGAGCTCCAATCTCAACCTTAGCATCTTCGGGGAATCGGTCCCGAGGGATTTCATTGATCAGGCGCTTCTGAACGATGCCATACGCTTTGGCTGCAGGAATAACGACATCAAAAGTGTCACCAACTCCAAGACCTTCCAGCTCATCCTCTAAGCCTTCAATGATATTTTGAGCTCCGTGGAGGTAGGCCATGGGCTCTCCTCCATTTTCAGATGAGTCGAGGACTTCTCCTTCCGTGTTCTTAAGGGTGTAGTGCATGTGCACGACCATGGCGTTGCCGGCGATACTCATCTCAAAGTCCTCAAAAAAGAAAGGGCGGAAGGGGGGTGCCCCTCCGCCCAATTATAAATTTATACGAGATTACTCGCCGTCGTTTCCGATGGCTTCGACAGGGCAGGCTTCCAGAGCTTCTTCGCACTGTTCCTTGCCTTCATCGGTGGTGGGCTGAGCGAAGACATAGGAGTACCCATCGTCTTCGTTAGCCTGAAAGTAATCAGGAGCCGTTTGGCGGCAGACGTCACAGTCGATACACTCTGTATCGACGAAGTACTGTCCTGAAATGTTAAGTGGTTGTTTTTGGTCTTTATCAGCCATCGTATGTAAGGGGTGACAGATTGGAGTTGGTTATGGTATTGGACCGGAGGGTTGGGAAAGTCCTCAGTCCCGGTCTTTCTTATGAATGTAGGCTAGCACCCCTTTGATGGAGATGAGGGCAAGTCGCCCTTGGGCTCGTTTAACAGGGAGGTGACGGAATCCGCCTTCGCTCATGGTGTGAAGAGCTTGCCCGAGGGTGTTCCAGGAGGCGACGACCTCAGGGGTTTCGGTCATAACGGTTGAAACTGGTATCGCTTCGGGGTTTTCGATAGTATCGATGACCTTGAAAAGCAAGTCTCGCTCTGTGAAGATTCCGGCGATGTTTTCACCATCAAGAACGAGGAGAGAACCGTGCCCTGAACGTTTCATGGTCTCGACGGCTTGGTCGATGGATTCGTCCTTTTGAACGGTGAATCCATGACTGTAGCCAAAGAAATCCAGAATTTCTTCAAGTCGGGTGTTGAGAATCTTGGCCATGGGATCTTCGGCCAAACGTTTCTCTTCTTCGCTCAGTTCTTCGACGATCTGAGATTCCTCAATCACCATGAAAGATTCCTCGTCGGCGATGGATTGGACCTTTCGTCCTCCATCGGCTTGAACTTCCCAGAAGTCATTGCCACGGACGAGGGCTTCGAGATCACCCTCACCTTTCTTGTCAGTGGCTTCCTTAACCTGAGAGTGAAGACCATCTTCAAAGGTGGTTCTTTCGACCCTGCGGAAAATTCCCATGGGAGTGGGGAAGTCGGGGTAACTCATGCCGGCCATGGCGTAAGCCAAAGTGCTGTCGTCGGAGTCTTCACGGTGGATGGCGGGGGTGCCTTCTCCTGACTCCACGATGCGAGGTTTGGTGCCATCGAAGACAATACCCATCTCGCCATCCTTTCCAAAGCTCAGAGGCTCGTTGTCTTTCATGAACAGGACTTGTTGGCCTCGATTTTCTCGTCCATAGACCGGTTCAAAGGTCTTGTTGTTGAAGATGACGCAGTTCTGGTAGATCTCGATCATGGCCATGCCCTTATGAGCGGCGGCGGCCTTGAAGACCTCAGCCATGTGCTTGGGGTTGTTGTCCATGGTTCGGGCGACAAAACTAGCCTGAGAAGCGATGGCCAATCCCAAGGGATTGATGGGTTCTTCAAAACTTCCGAGGGGTGAGGATTTCGTCACCAAGCCGGGCTCAGAAGTTGGAGAGTATTGCCCTTTCGTCAGTCCATAGATACGGTTGTTGAAGAGGAGCACTTTGATGTCGGGGTTGCGACGCATCAGGTGCATCAGATGGTTGCCTCCAATGCTGAGGCCGTCACCATCTCCAGTCACCATCCATACAGAGAGGTCTGGATTAGAAGCCTTCACGCCCGTCGCAACGGTCGGGGCACGACCGTGTAGAGTGTGGAAGCCGTAAGTGTTCATGTAGTAAGGAAATCGGCTTGAACAACCGATGCCACTGACAACGACAAAGTTTTCTCTGGGAATGCCCAGTTCAGGAAAGACCTTCTGAATCGTGTTCAGGATGGCGTAGTCCCCACAGCCAGGGCACCATCGCACCTCGACATCGGGTGTGAAGTCCTTCTTGGTGAGGTTCATTTCTGCGGTTGCCATCAGAGGAACTCCCTGATTTTAGTTTTGAGCTCGGTGACCGTGAATGGTCGTCCCTGCATCTTGTTGTAGGCCTTGGCATCAACCAAGTATTCAGCTCGGATCAGCTTGCAGAGTTGCCCGTGGTTGAGTTCAGGAACGAGCACGTGGTTGAAGCTTTTGAGAACATCCTTCAGATTAGCGGGAAGGGGATTGAGGTGGGTGAGGTGAACGGAGCTCACCGGCAAACCTTGCTGCTGAAGCTCATCGACGGCGGAATAAATGGCGCCAAAGGTGCCTCCCCATCCTAAGACGAGAACTTCCCCTTGAGGTTGGCCGGACACTTCGGCAGGAGGAACTTCGATCCCAGCGACCTTTTCGGCGCGGAGTCGGCTCATGTCTTCGTGATTTTGGGGGTCGTAGCTGACGTTGCCCTCTTCGTCTCTCTCCAGACCTCCTAGTCGGTGTTCCAATCCAGGGGTGCCTGGGATGGCCAGCGTCCGCGCCAAAGTCTCTGGGTCACGGCGAAAGGTGACAAAGTCGTCTCCTTCTTTGGCTTGAACGGGTGAGATCTTGGGGATGTCTTTCACCCTAGGGAGTTTCCAAGGCTCGGAACCGTTGGCGACGTAGCCATCACTCAAGAGCATCACTGGCGTGTTGTAGGTGAGGGTGATTCGCGCAGCTTCAATGGCGGCTTCAAAGCAGTGGGCTGGGGAGCGGGCCGCAACGATAGGCATGGAGCTTTCTCCGTGACGTCCGTACAGGGATAAGAAGAGGTCCGATTGTTCAGTCTTGGTCGGAAGTCCGGTACTGGGTCCACCTCGCTGTACGTTTACCACAATCACAGGCAATTCGGCCGAAAGAGCCAAGCCCATGAGCTCGCCCTTAAGGCAGATGCCGGGTCCGCTGGTGGCGGTGACGGCGAGCTTGCCAGTAAATGAAGCTCCAATGGCGATCCCCATGGCTGCCATTTCATCTTCAGCCTGAATCGTTAAGACTCCGTAGTTTTTGTGCTTAGCACAGCCTTCGAGAATGGCTGAGGCTGGAGTGATGGGGTAACCAGAATAGAGAAGGCCGAGATCTGCTTTTTTGGAGGCTGTGACCAGTCCAAGAACAAGGGCCTCGTTTCCACTGATTTTTCGGTAGGTTCCAGGTTGTGCAGAGACTTTTCCAACCAAGTAGGGCTCTCTGGTTTTCTCTAGGGTCTCTCCTAAAAAGAAGCCGGATTTGAGTGCCTTTTCGTTGGCGCCTGAAACCTCGGGGAGGTGCCCCCATTTTCTGTAAATCCAAGCTGAGGTGTATTCAATGGAGCGCCCGTAGATCCAGTACATGAAGCCCAGCATGAAGAAGTTCTTACAGCGAACTTTGTCGGTGGGTTTGATTGGTGATTCTTTCAGAGCTTCTTTTGTCAGTTCTGTGGCTTGGACTTTGATGAGGTCGAAGCGGTCTTCGAGTTCCCCGTTCTCAAGGGGGTTATCTTCGTAACCGGCTTTTTTGAGGTTAGCTTCGGTGAAGGCGTCAGTGTTGATGACCAGTAGGCCACCGTCGTGAAGGTCTGCCAAATTCACTTTGAGGGCTGCGGGGTTCATGACGACGAGTGCGTCAGGAGCGTCACCTGGAGTGAGAACCTTTCTGGCTCCGAATTGTACCTGAAAGCCAGAGACACCGGGAAGGGTACCAATGGGCGCGCGGATCTCAGCAGGAAAATCTGGAAACGTGGAGATATCGTTCCCTATAAGGGCGGAGGAGTCTGTGAATTGTTCACCGACAACCTGCATTCCATCCCCAGAGTCACCAGCGAATCTGACGACGGCGGAATTAATTTCTACGGCAGCTCCCATCAGCCTCCAACCCTTTTGGCGGGAATTTGGTTGGATGAGGAGAGGTTTAGGAGTTCTTTGGGAAATGCGTCGCTTAGGTTTTCAAGGAGCTGCTCAACGGTGAGGACCCCTTTGACGGATCCGGCTTTATCCAGAACTGGTAATTGGGAAATTTCGTTGGCTCCCATGAGGTCGACAGCGTCGCGGGTGCTACTGCTTTCGTCGATGGTGACAAATTTGCGGTTCATGACAGCCATAACAGGAGTACTCTCATCAATCTCTGGAGACCAATAACAGAGAACCATGTCTCTTTCAGTGAAAATCCCAATCGTGCTTTCGCGGTCGTTGTTGATCAGAAGAAAGGTTTCTTTTCCGCTTCTCATCGTTTCCGAGCACTCGGTCAGTGTTGAGGTCTCAGGCAGGAATACCGGCTTCTTCAGCGCCAACGATGAGATCGGAGCTGAGCCGATGGAATTGGGGACGGAAACAGGGGCGCTCATGGTATGGGGCATGGTAAAAAAAGCTGAATTTTAACAAGTTACATCGAAATGTTGGCTCACAGGACCCGCTGGTTCCAAAAGAGGTGAAAGCATGGCCAAAATTGGAAGAGATCATAATCTGTTCCGATCCGAAATGTACCTAGTTAAAGACCCCATGAAAAACTTTGCGCTGATCCTGACGATCCTCTATCTGGGAACTGCCCCTTTGCTCTCTGGAGACGCAGCTAAAGGAAAGCAACTCTACGCCGTCTGTACCGCCTGTCATGGAGTGAATGGGGAAGGAAATATTGCCTTGAAGTCTCCTCCCGTGGCTGGGCAAGAGGACTGGTATTTGAAAACTCAGTTGTTGAAATTCAAGGCTGGCATTCGAGGTGCTGACCCAAAAGACATCGAGGGCATGCAAATGCGCTCAATGGCAATGACTCTTGCTGATGACGCTTCGATGCAAGACGTGATTGCCTATATAAAAACATTCAAAGGCACTAAGCCAGCTTCAACTCTAAAAGGGGGAGACCCTGTGAAGGGGAAAGGGCTCTATATGACCTGCCTTGCATGCCACGGCCCAAAAGCCGAAGGTGTGAAGGCCCTCAAAGGTCCATCCCTGAAGCAGCTTCCAGACTGGTACCTTCTAGCCCAGATTAATAAATTCAAGTCTGGGGTAAGAGGCTCTCACCCTAAAGACGTCGAAGGGATGCAGATGCGGCCTATGGCAACCCTTCTCAAAGATGAGCAAGCCATGAAGGATGTCATCGCTTATATTCATTCCCTGGAGTAAATTTGCCAATCGAATCCATCGAGGAAAGGGTTTCCAGTGAACTCCTGAATCGTCTGCCCGAGGAAGATAGAGCGCTCTTAAAAGAGCTGGACGCGCTCCACGGCCTTTCTCAGCAACAGTTGCGGCAGCTTTCTGAGGCGAGTTTGGACCTGTCGATGTGGCAGGAGCCCGCCTTGGCCGGTTGGTTTGAAGAGGTCGAGGCCTCTTGTCCTGAAAAACTGAATGGTCGCCAGAAGAGGGACCGGATGGTGAAGGGCTTGATGGAGAGATTTCAGAATCTTAAGGGAAGTGCAAAGCGATATGACCCTGATAAGCCATTTAAGGCACCTCGACGAGAGCCTCAAAGAATCGAAATGTCGGAATCCGATAGGAATATTTTGGGGGATTGTCCGGTCTACTCTGATAAGTTGGTCTGTTGTCAGCTGAAAACTCTGGACGTTGTTCAGAACTGTGCCTTTGGCTGCAGCTACTGCACCATTCAGACTTTTTATGGTGATGAGGTGAAGGTGGATGGTCGTCTGAAGGAGAAACTCCTTCAAGCCGAGAAAGACTTGGATATGAACACCTTTCAGCACATTGGAACGGGGCAGTCTTCAGATTCTCTCGTTTGGGGGAATAAGGGCGGTATCCTGGATGACCTGTGTGGTTTTGCAGAGAGAAACCCGAAACTCCTTTTGGAGTTTAAAACTAAGTCTGCTAATGTTCGACATCTTCTTTCTCGCTCCATACCCAAGAATTTAGTCTGTAGCTGGAGCCTGAATACCAAAACGATATGTGACAATGAGGAGCACTTTGCTGCCTCTCTAGATCACCGGATTGGGGCGGCGCGAAAGGCCGCTGATGCAGGTGTCAAGGTGGCATTTCACTTTCATCCCGTCGTCTGGTATGAGGGGTGGAAGGAGGAGTACTTGGCTTTGGTCGAAAGAGTGCAGCGGGAATTTTTACCAGAGGAAACTCTTTTCGTTTCATTTGGCTCGGTGACCTTCATTAAACCGGTGATCCAAGAGATACGCAAGCGCAATCAAGACAGTAAGATGCTTCAGATGGAGATGGTGCCCGACCCTCATGGGAAATTATCTTACCCAGATGAGGTCAAGGTTGAGATTTTTGAAACCATGTACGAGGCTTTTCGTCCATGGAGGAATAAAGTTTTTCAATATCTCTGCATGGAAAGAGCATATTTTTGGGATAAGGTGTTCGGGTGGCATTACCCCACCAATGACCACTTTTCATCAGCCTTCGCTCATTCTGTCTGGGAAAAAGTCTATCCGGAAGAGTATGAAGAGATGAAATCATCCCTTCCCTATCTGCCTATTCTTCATTCGATAAACGCTGAATAGTTGTCCTCCTTTTTTGGTGGGTATGTCCTGTTAGCTAAGAAGGGTGGGTTAGAGTGTGCTTTTCTTCGATATACGAAAAAAAATAGATGAGCGAAGCTGCCATAACCTGTTGTGATGACGTCATTGAGGGCAGTGAAGGTGCATGTGCACTTTGCGAGAAGGAAGGCTGTGGGAACTGCCTATCGACAGTCAGAGGGCAACCTGTTTGCACCGACTGCGTAGAGAAAATTCAGCATGAGTTGGAGTCCGAGAAGAGTTCTGCTTTGAGTTTCCCCATGGGTATTGCCGGTGGAGCTGGAGGAGCCTTGATCGGTGGGCTTTTATGGGGTGGAGTTTCCATTGCAACCAATTTTGAAATTGGTTACGTCGCCATCGCCGTGGGATGGTTAGCCGGGCAGGGGGTCGTTTTTGCAACGGGTGGTAAGCGCGGAACGGAACTACAAATCATTGCCGCGTTATGCTCAATTTTTGGCCTGCTTGTTGGAAAGTATCTTTCTTTCGGTGGTGCTGTCATGGATTATATGAAGACGGAAGAAGGAGTTGAGGTGGGGTATGCGGTGCTATTTTCCGTTGAATTGATGACGACTTTTGCTGAGAGCCTTGGGGAAATGCTCAGTCCCTTTGACCTGTTATGGATCTTTTTGGCACTGGGCATTGCTTGGCGTACTCCAGCCCGGTCATCTATCTAAAATTATAGTATGAGTCGACTTCTCGATCAGTTAGATCAGGGGAAGGGGTCAGGTTCGCCCCCACCTCCTCAGGGAGGGAAGAGCAGGTCTGCTTGGGTAGCTGTCATTATCGGTATTCTGCTGTTCATGGTGACGAAAGGTAAATTCGTCATCCTTTTTGTTCTCACGAAGGCCAAGTTTCTGTTTGGAGCCCTCAAGGCTGGGCCTCTGATGACAACGGTCATGACCATGGGCGTGTCGATCATGGTTTATGCTCAATACTACGGTCTTGCTCTGGCAGCCTCGGTTGTTGTTCTGATTCTGGTTCACGAATTGGGCCATGGTGCGGCAGCGAAGTGGATGGGCTTGAGTGTGAGTGCTCCGGTTTTTATACCTTTTTTCGGAGCTCTCATTGCCATGAAAGAACAACCCCGTTCTTCATGGGTGGAGTCCATTGTTGGGGCAGGAGGGCCTTTGGCCGGAATGATTGGTGCGGCGATTTGCCTTGCTTTGGGGAGTTTGTTGGGTGATTCTTTTTGGGGTGGCCTCCTTCTCGTTACAGGTTGGATCACGGCCTTGATTAATCTTTTTAATATGATTCCTGTTTTCGGTTTGGACGGCGATAGAATATCAAAGCCATTTCTTTGGGGGCACTGGGCCGCCGCGACAATAGTGGCATTTGTAGCGATGGGACTCGAATATCACTACTATGATCGACTTCAGCCTTTTATGATTTTTATCTGCTTGATGGGAACCATCAAGACTTGGAAGCTATGGAGAGGAAAGCCCAAGGAAAGTCGACTCCTAGACAGGTTATCGAAGGTCGACCATCATGTGGATGAAGACGACGTTAAGATCGGTCATCGTAGATCGGCGATGGTCATCTATGTGGGGCTTCTTTTAGGTCTGCTTTCCTTGATGACAATTGGAGACGCTCTGCGGCCTGCGATGCCTCAGTAACTCGAGGGCGGGTTCACAAGGGAGGATTATTCTGATTCCTGCCGCCTTTTCCAATCCTCAACTTCTTCTTCTTGCTTTGCGTTGAGTGATTTTCCCATTTCCCATCGGATCACAGCGTAGGGCGTCAGAGGTACCATATCCTCGCTATCACAGTGCTCGCAGGTCTGAATGGGCTCAAGGCTTGGGATATTGTCATACCCTTGGCATTCAGGGCAGGTCAGTTCCTCGTTATCATTACTGGGGACAAAGCTCTTGTCGCAAGGCATACAAAGAAGTGTTTCAGAATAGGTATCTTTAGTAGAGCACTTAGGGCAGTCGTGAGGCTGCATCCCTGGGATTCGGTCTTCTGCAGTATGCCCACAGGAGGAACAACCATATTCGGCAAGAGGAGGGAGAACAGCGCTAACTCGACCACACTCAAAACAATGAATGGCTGGCCAAAGAGCCTTTTTGTCGCATTTAAAGCATTCATGAGGAGGTATTTCTCGAAGGGCTGGTTCTCTGAAGACTTGTCTGCAGTCGGTGCAGACATAGTCCATTTTGAAACCGCTACTCCCAGAGGGGCCAAACGAGAAATATAGACATAATAGAATGACGAAAACGGCGAGGCCACCCGTGATGGGACTGTTACGCCACCCTGCACCGCCAGCATTCTTTTTTCTCTTTTTAGCGACTCTTCTTCTTTTTTTTGCCATCTTGTCAGGTCAACAACAGCCTAAGTTAAGTCTCGTGAGTGAAGGTGATAGTCGGCGATCGCGAGGAAGATGGCCGTCATAGAAGTGGTGTATAAGAGTATCCCTATAGCTATTGCGCTGTCTAGGTGGAAGGACTGGAAAAAATAAATGAGATTGGGAAACATATAGTAGAGAACGTAGATGTAGGTGTTGATGCCTAAGCTCTTGGGGATGAGCTCAAGAACTAAGGGAATATAGCTTATCGAAGCCGCAATCAGAAGATAAACAGAACAGAGAATCATCGCGCTGAGGTCCTGAAAAAAGCAGGACACGGATATCGTAAATGCCACAATGGGCATCAAGGCAAGGATGAGGAATAGCTGTCTTGCCATGAGCATGGTTGGGTACATTTCTCCCGTCTTGATGTAGTGGGAGATAAAGACGGAGCATTCAGATATGATGAAGAATGAACCGCAGATTGAAAGAATACCAAAGTATTTTCCGAAGAGATAGTGGGACTTCCTTAAGGGTTTAGTGAGGAATATTAAAATAGCCCCACTTTCGATATCTCGGGGAATTTCAGTCGCACCAATAAAAATGGCCAAGAGCATGGACAGGAAAAAGCTGATGGCTGAACTCGTTAGAATTGCATAGCCCTCTTTCTGAGTGTTGAAGAGTTGAGATACAATGCCGCCTGAGAGTTGTGAGCCCAGCGAGTCCATTTCGGAGTAGCCATAACCAATGAGAGCGGCGATGGCCATCATCATCAGAAAGGCTGGTTCCTTCAGCTTGCTGTAAGTGACTTCGGCGATGGCGAACATATGGGTGTGTGATGACTGTTTCTAGGGAATGACTGACGGGTTATTTTTTGACCTGCTGCTTATTCTTTTGGGTTCGAGCAAGACTCTTTGTTTTCTGCTCGGCAGCACGCCTTTGCTGTTCCTGTCTTCGTTCTCTGAAATCTCTTTCGCTTAAAAAACGTTTGAGGGTCTTAAGTTTGCTACAGGACGACCTTTTCTCTTTTGCCTTTCGGGCGGTTTCTGCATGACCGTTATTGTTGGCTAGCCTTTCTAGGGATTTGTAGAAAGTCTGGTAGTCTCGAAGGTCAGGTTTGATTTCTAGAAGAGGAAGTAAATAGGTTTCCTTCTGACTGTCTTTCGCCTTGAGCTCGTTCAGCTTTTCTAGACCTGCACTCCATGCGTAATAGCGATGGTCTTTCTTGAGGCTGTTGGCATAACTTTGGAAGTCCTCCGTCGAAATTTTAACGGCGGCATCGTCATTCATAAAGAAGTGTAGATAGGCAAATTGGCTCTCGGGTAGGGTTGGAGCTCGTTCAAGAACTTCCTTGAGCATGCTGTTTCTCTCCTCAATTTCGGTTGAGCCCATCATGGCAAGTGTGGTGGTGTAGTTGGCCCAATCGTTATCTGTTTTGGCTTCTCTGATATTGTCGATCAGTTCTCCTCTTCTGATTCTGTCTTTAACGAGGCTTTGAATGGATGAAGGAAGACTGCTGATGACATGATCGATGGTGTATCTCTCTTTGTCGATGTTTGTTGCTGTGGCCCTCCTCAGGAAAATCTCTGAGCCGATATAGCAGATCAGAGAAATAAAGAGTATGAGGAGTGGGGCGTGCTTCTTCTTCATGGAGTTCTAGTCCGTTGAGGATGAAGCCACGAAGGAAGTGTCTTTGGGATTGGCCTGATAGAGGCCAAAAAAAATAGGCTGATTACTCCTTGGAGTCCTGACCACACTTCGTGCAGAACCGGCCTCTTAGAACTTCACTACAGTCGACAGCAACACAGGCACCATAGACGCTAAGAGGCTTGCCCGTGTCAGGGCAAAATTTGTCACCAGCGTCGTAGGGTTTGAAGGTGTAGGGGCTGAGTCGCGAGTCCCTAAAGACTTCTTTCTTGATGCTGTTCAGCGTTCTCTGAATGGCAGAGTTTTTTTCTTTCGAGCTCTGAAGTTGCTGCATCATGGAAAGCAGTCTGGTGTTGAGCTCTTCTGTTGGAATAGGAAAGTACTCCTCGTTTTCATAGACGAAGACTTCCTCTTCTCCGTGGTCGTTGGATACACCAGCAGAGGACCTTTTCCATTCTTGAAAGAGAACGAAGAGTTCGGCGTGTTTTTGACTGACGAGTCTGTTGCCTTTTTCTTTAATTGCTAACCGAGCCCTATTTCTGATGATGGAGTTCAGGATATAGGTTGCACTGGAATCACTTTGGTAAGCCATTTCTGAGTATTTCAGAATATCCTGAGTGTTGGGCTCCTGCCCATCCGATTTTTTCATGTGGTTGTAGACCAATGAAAGGTAAAGAGGGATCTTGTAGTTCTTTCTGAGTTGCTCGTTTTCGCAGGCTTTTTTAAGAATTTCAATGGCTTTGTCTGGTCGCTTTGAGGCAATGAAAGGAACCGCAACGGTATAAATTTTCTCAAAATTAGGGTCGAGAGCAATCATTTTCTCAATCCTGCGGATCAGTTCTTCAACATTTGTCTCGTCAACAGCCTTAATAGAAGCCCGGTAGTTGATGAAGAACATCCATTCAACATCTGCGAGGAACTTTTGAAGTCCTCCCAGTGGAGATTTAGTTACGTCCGCATAAGCCGGAGCGATCTCCCTCTGTGCTTCCAAGGCTTTAGAGGCCGTGATTGATGCCAAGACCGCGCTACCAATGATGACAGCGATATGAATGAGTGTAGATTTTTTCATCAGATCACGTCCTCTCTTACTTGAGATCTTTCATTGAGAATGCCAAGCTGGCCAAGGCCAAAGCGAAGGCTGAGAAGGCTACGCCCCAGAAAAGCACCATGGAAATGTAATCCCAGTTGATGGCCGTGGTATAGACTGCCTGAGCTTTGAGATTAAACAGGTTGAAATCGGGTATGACTCCACCATAGATCAGTTTGACTGAAGATAGGGCTGAAGAAGAGTGGGTGAACCAAATGATGATGGCTGTCGCCAAAGCGCTGAACGTCTCGGAGACAAAAACCGCCATCAGTACAGCGAGAGATGACATTGGAATAACACTTAGGACAATGAGCAGGTGCCCCTGAATCATAGCAGCGGAAATATGTTCCTGAAAGAAGAGGTTGTAGATGAATGCGTATCCACAGGCGATCAGGGAAGTGATGACCATGCCAGCAAGGGCCGAACCAACGCATTTGCCGATGAGATACTGTGTTCTGCCTAAGGGTTTGGTTAGCATGGTTGAGGCCATGCCGTCTTTGAGTTCCTTTGAGATCTCGAAGGTGATGGCGAGGATGGCCAGAAAGGCAGCGACGGTGTTGAGCATCAATGATACGTCGACCATGAGGGCTCTGTGCTCTCCCATGGAGAGGACCTCGTAGTTGTGAGTGCCGCCGATGATGACTAGGGCACAGAGGATTAGAAAGTAAACGACTTTCATCCTGAGAATTCTCCCCCAGGTTGACTCGGCAATGGTCAGGACTTCATTCATGGTTCAGCTGCTCCCGGCTTGTTCTTGACTTGAAGTGGATGTCTGTTCTGTTTTGGGTTTTTCTGTCATTCTGAAGAAATAATCCTCGAGGCTTTCTTTCTTCGTTCTGATGGAAAACGCATTGGGGTGACTTTGGCTGAGATCTTTGAGGAACTCAACGGTCTCTGGTTTGTTATCAAAGAGGAGCTCACAGCTCCCGTCATCAAGTTTACTTGAAGACGTCGCTTTTTCCATCATCTTCATGAAGAGTTCATTCTCATCAGCATTAAGGTGGATATCTTGACCTGTAGGGGCGAGAAGGTCTGCTATCGGGCCACTGTTGAGGAGTTCTCCGTTGGCTAAGATTCCCACTCGGTCACACATCTTTTCGACATCGGACAGAATGTGGCTACAAAAGAAAATGGTGGTGCCTTTGTCTTTAAGTCGAAGAATGATGTTCTTGAGGTCTTGTCTTCCGTGAGGGTCGAGGCCAACGAGTGGCTCGTCGAGGATGAGCAGTTCGGGATCATTCAGAATGGCCTGAGCAAATCCCACGCGCTGAACCATGCCTCGGGAAAACCCTCCCAGCTTTTGATTGGCGTACTTGGTCATGCTGACGGTCTCAAGCACCTCATCGATTTTCGCACTTCTTTGGTCCCAGGGGATGTGTAGCAGTTTGGCACAGATCGTGAGAAACTTTCTAGTTGTGAGGTGGGGGCTAAAGGCCGGAGCATCTGGGAGGAAGCCAATCCTCTGTTTAACTGAAATATCGTCTGTTGGCTGCCCAAAGAGTTGAGCAGAGCCATCAGAGGGCTTGATCAGGTCCATGATGAGCTTGATGGAGGTGGTTTTGCCTGCTCCGTTTGGCCCGAGAAAACCGTAGACGCAGTTGAGCGGAACTTCAAGCGATAGTGATTTCAGAGCTTCGACGGTATTTCGCTTAAAAAAACTTTTGTAGGTCTTAGAGAGGTTCTCCGTTTTGATAGCGAATTCTGACATGTATGATTTTGGTCTGAAAAAGTCAGCCCTGAGTGCTATAATCATAATGGGCACATGGGGAATTGAAGTAGCAACCCCCTTTTTTCTAGGAATTTAGGGTGTGTTCACAGAAGATGTATTCAAGGGCTCAAGACTCTTTTCCGGGGTGGCTAACCAAACTTGCATCATGCTTGAAAACTGATGGGTTTCAGGCAAGACTTAAATGTAGCCCTTAATTGGTTGATCCTCTCAATAAAAGCTTTTGAAATAAAGTGATTTTTCATCGCAGTCACTCGGTCTTATTTCTTGATATGATTTAAGGACCCGAATGAAAATCAATTGCAGAAAAAACATCTTAAATTGTAAATTAATGGACCCCAATATGTATTGTTCTGGTCCACCGCAATCATATAACTCTACGATATATCATTGGATCCATTATAAAATTTATACTGAATTTAAAGGGTTCCAATAAGTATAAAATTAAGAGGGTTATGTCCTGAAATTTGGCTGAAAAAATTTCAATAATGAGCAATAGAAAAAGTTCTTATAAAGAAAATAGTGGGCTTTTTCAAGGTGCCCGTTCTGTACAACTTCGTTCTGAATTTGGAGAGGCTATCTCAAATCTGTATGACATGCATGAAGCATGCCAACTTGACATGGAGACATTGATCAGAGAGTTTGATGGTAAAGTTAGGGGTAGAGCAGGAGGTATACCACCTCAGAAAGGCTCGATTTACCTCAGAATTAATTACCGATACGATAGTCAAATGGATAGGTCTCCCAAGGCTTATTCCATATCTTGGCGAAAAATCACCTATTACCTTGAAACCAGTAGTGGGAGAAACATCCGATCGAAGGACCTACCTGGTCGGCTTCAGATGAAAAATATCTACAGTCACCACTGCCTTCGAAATAAACAGCTATTGAAGGAATACGATGCCAAAGCTGAAAGATTAAATAGAATTATGAAGAAAATTCTAAAAGCGCTCTCGTCAATCAGGAGTGTTTTTAGAGCTTTTAACGACAAGAACGCTTGGGACTACGAGACATTGAAGTCATTGGAAAGTGAGCCCTCTCTCTTGGTTAGAAATAGAAGAACAAAAGCGGAAATTGAAAAGGAAAAGCAAGAAAAAGAAGATGAAGAATATGGCTTTCGCATGCAAGAAGAAGAAAGAAAGAGAAATGAGCAAGAGAGCCAAAGAAGAATAAATCTTGAAGAAAGAGAGGGGGGGCATAACGCAAATTTGGCCCGTATACCGTTCTTTCTGTAAATTCGAATTAAGATGAGGCCCAGCTGCGCCAACAGCCGAGCCTCTGGCAAGCGAACATTCAATAAGGAACAGAAAATGATGACCAACCAATCGAATTATAGCCCCTATGAGGCTGTGCTACAACTGATAAATGAACACGGCCTCGACCAGATTCGAGGAGCATTAGAGATTCTGCTGAAC
>Ga0233432_10002408_pt1 | contig 17386 bp, 13 predicted proteins | sample SI_122_August201_6_FD_179870 | JGI IMG/M metagenome (GOLD analysis project Ga0233432, IMG submission 179870) | Seawater microbial communities from Saanich Inlet, British Columbia, Canada - SI_122_August2016_10_MG | ecosystem: Environmental > Aquatic > Marine > Inlet | place: Canada: British...
CAGTATAATATAAATTAGCAGTACCTTCTGTTAAATCATCTGTAGTTTTTGTTGCTATATTTGAATCTACTCGTTCGTCAGTATAATATAAATTAGCAGTACCTTCTGTTAAATCATCTGTAGTTTTTGTTGCTATATTTGAATCTACTCGTTCGTCAGTATAATATAAATTAGCAGTACCTTCTGTTAAATCATCTGTAGTTTTATTTGATAAAGATGCATCAAATAAAGTTTCAGTATAATATAAATTAGCAGTACCTTCTGTTAAATCATCTGTAGTTTTATTTGATAAAGATGCATCAAATAAAGTTTCAGTATAATATTTATTTGTAGAACCTAGTGTTAAATCATCTGTAGTTTTTGTTGCTATATTTGAATCTACTCGTTCGTCAGTATAATATAAATTAGCAGTACCTTCTGTTAAATCATCTGTATTAACTAGATCACAATCAAATACTTTAGTTGTTAAATTCCATGTTATATTTGTTCCACCTTTATTTTCTAATACATTTTCTACTTTACTATCGGAATATGATTCAATTATTTTATAGTATGAATAACGGATTATTACAATACCTGAACCACCTGCACCACCATCACCACCACCACTACCACCACCACCACCACCACCACCAGTATTAACTAAACCATTTCCAGCATTTACTGTTGGTGTATAACCTCCACTTGTTCCACCTCCTCCTAAACCACCTACAACATTTGATGGATTTGGTTCAGGATTTTCCCATAATCCACCACCACCACCACCACCAAAATATACTCCTTCATTATATGTAGAACCAGCATAAGTTCCTCCAGAATGATATTCACCAATAGTATTATTTGTAGGTAAATTAAATAAATCTTTAAAATTATAATCAGTTCCTGAAATAGTTGCTTTATAAACACCTACACCACCATAAACCGTATTATCATTAATAGAAGTTGCGGATACACCAACAGCACCAGCACCACCACCTCCTCCACCACAACCAGCCACATTTATATAACCACTTCCACCATTATTACCATATTTAATACCTGTTGTTGCATCTAAAATGGGTGTATAAGAAACAGCATTTCCACCACTTGGTGTGATTGTTCCAGAATGTGGAGGACAATATCCATCTCCTCCACCACCACTACCACCATCACCACCTATTCCACTTGAAGTAGCACCTCCTCCACCTCCACCTTCAGCTATAATTTTATTAATATTTGTTTTAAATATTTCACTATTATTACCTTTAAAACCAACTCCAGTATTTCCTAAGTTTTGTGATACGCTACCACCTTTACCAACTTTTATATTATAACTACCATTCATAACAACATCTTTCATAAATATAACAGAACCAGCACCACCTCCTCCACCGTGCGATTCACTTCCACCACCACCACCACCAACAATTAAAATATCACACGTAGTATCTTCAGGAAAATTAACAGTATATTCTGTTTGATTATTAGCAGAACCATCGTGTGTAAATGTTAGAGTTTTATATGAAGAATCATCAGATAATGGTATAGCAGGAACTAATGAATAATGATTATATAAATTAGATATTTCAGTTTGTGATAAGGCTTTATCGTATATACGGAAATCGTCAATTATTGTATTTGTATATCGCGTAGAATCATCTTCTGCCTGTCTTCCAATATAAAATGATAAATCATCAGTTACATTTAATGAACTATAAGATGATGAAACTATTAGACTATTATTTGCATAGGCTTTAATATCTCCTTGATTAAAAATGAATACCAAATGTATCCATTCATTTGTTGTATATTGTGTTGTAGAATTAGTTCCAGATGATTCAGTACTTGAACTATCATATACATATACTTTAATTTTACCCGTTGTTGTAAAAGTTGCTCCTATTTGATTACTATTTGATTGATCACCGTGTGCAAATATAAAATTTCTAAATAATGATGTATCTACCCTTTTAACCCAGCAAGAAATACTTCTTTTGGTTGTCATATCCATTCCAGGAAAATTATTATTAGTTGCAAGAATATCTGCAGAAGTATCCAAATATATAGCATTTCCAATTAATCCAGGTTCTTGCGTTGTATTTACAGCTCTTAGATTATAGTATCCTATACTATCTAGACCAATATTAGTTGCATCATCAAACTTATACCAAGCTATTAAATTAGCACTATTAACTTCAGGTTCTTCAATAAGTTTTTTGAAATTACCTTTACAAAATATATCAGTTTCTACTACTATCATCCCTGCTATAACATCACTATCTATATTTCCTGAAGCAGGTGCTGAATCAAGAGTTATAAATGATAATATACCGTTTCCATCTGTTGATAATACTTGATTAGAAGTACCAACATTATTAGGAAATGTTAATGTGTAATCTGCACTTACAGAATGGGGAGGTCCTTTCAATGTAATACCGTGATTATTAGTTTCACAATTTAATTTAATAGAACCTGAACCTTTTGTTGCATTTCCTTTTATAACAAAATCACCGTTTCCATTCGTATCAATATTAATATTACAATCAGAAGTTGATACTATATCTTTGCCATTTACATCTAAATTTCCACCTAATTTAGGTGATGTATCAGAAACTAATACAGTAGTATCTGTTGTTTCTATTGCTATACCATTTATTTTAAAATTTGATCCTAATGGTATATTAATATCACCATTTACATCTAATTTATGACTTGGATTTGTAGTTCCAATACCAACATTACCATGATCTTTTATAAATAAAACAGAAGTTCCATCATCTTGTATATCAATAATGTCATTATCTCCAGTTTGATTTACAACTAAGGCTGGTCCAGTTCCTGCATTTTCAACTTTAAATTGATCTGTAACTTGTACGTGAGTTTCGATATTACTAAAATCACCAGTAATTAAAATATCACCTTGTACTCTTAAATTACTTCTTATTAAAACATTACCATCAATATCTAATTTTTCGGTTGGTTGTATACCTATCCCAATATTACTATTATGTGAAAATATATTTTTGTTTAAAATATTGGTATTAACTCGTTGTTCAGTATAATATAAATTAGCAGTACCTTCTGTTAAATCATCTGTATTTTTTGTTGCTATATTTGAATCTACTCGATCATCGGTATAATATTTATTTGTAGAACCTTCTGTTAAATCATCAGTATCTTTTGTTGCTATATTTGAATCTACTCGATCATCGGTATAATATAAATTATCATTACCTTCAGTTAAATTATCAGTAATAAATAAGTCATTATTTTTATATAAATTTCCTGTAAATTTAATATCACCTTCAACATGTAATTTATTACTAGGATTTCCAGTTCCTATACCAATATTACCATCATTTTTTATAACTAAAGCAAATTGGTCATCATCCATAAAATGTGCAATATCTTGAATTCCTGTTTGATGTACAATTACGGCTGGTCCTGTACCTTCATTTATAATTCTTAATTGATCTGTAACTTCTACGTGAGTTTCAATATTACTAAATACACCATCAAGTACAATATTTCCTTTTACTCTTAAATTACTTCTTATTAAAACATTTCCATCAATATCTAATTTTTCTGTTGGTTCTATTCCCACACCAATATTACTATTATACGAATATATATTTTTGTTTAAAATATTGGTATTAACTCGTTCGTCAGTATAATATAAATTATCATTACCTTCAGTTAAATTATCAGTAATAAATAAGTCATTATTTTTATATAAATTTCCTGTAAATTTAATATCACCTTCAACATGTAATTTATTACTAGGATTTCCAGTTCCTATACCAATATTACCATCTGAATTAATAATCATATGTTGATTGTTAGAAGTGTAGAATACAAGTTCATCATTATCTTCTGCATTACTTTCAGCACTAATATAAGTATCTTGATCATTATCTATAACACCTTCTAATGATCTCCAACGATTACCTGCTCCAAAACCTTCAAATTGTTCTAATTCTGTATTATACCTTATTAAGCCTTTATTAAAATCGGTTGATTCTGGTGGCCTTTCACTAGTATTACCTTTAGGAATTTTAATACTATCAGTAGTGTTAATTTCAACAGATACAGATGGATTATTAGTTCCGATTCCAATATGAGGATTAAGTTGCACTACATCTGTTGTAGAACCAATGCTAATAACATTGAAACTAGCAACAGTACTAGAATGTTTAGGCATATTTAATTAAAGAACATAAAAATAATATGAATTTATAATGGTATAATGCTAATAATATTAATGCGTTTAAATAAATTAAAAAAATACATAAATAATATTTTTAAACATATTTATAAATTGCTAAAGTTAAAATTACTCTAATTTTTTCAGGATCTATTATAGTGATTTTATTACCTAATTCATCTAATATTTTTACGTGAAACTTATCTAATTTTTCTTCTATAGGATTTAAAATATAAGCATAAGGATCTAATTTTAAATTATCATTTGAAGCTGGTAATGTTTCTACACCTGCTGATAATTGACTAAAAATAGGAACTGTCATTTTATTTGCTAATTTTATTTTACTATAACCATTCAGATATACAAATGCTTGTATATGTTTAAATAATTGTAATGGCACTGGTTGATTATTAATTAATGCTGTTGTAAAAGCAGCATCATTTAATAAATATTCTGTACGTAACAACCTTAATACTATTACATTTTTTAAAGTTTCTGATATATTAATAACAAAATCATTTGGTAATACATACAGATCTTTATTTCTAGCATTACTATCAATTATTATAATATCTTGAACTAATTTGCGTTTATGTTTAATAACATAAGGAATAGGATGTGATTTAGTATTATTTTCATTTTTTTTATATTTTTCATTCAATTCTTTTTGATATTGTTTTAAATTATTCATTTTATTATTATTTAAGAATTCATTTATGCTGTAGAATCTACAATATTTAATTGTAATTGTGAATTATATGTAGTATCATAATGTCCATCATAATATGCTATAATATTAACAATTTTACCAATATCAGAGTTATTAATTGTTATATTAATAAAATTAGTAATAATATTAACTCTATCAATTCCCGTATAATTAAAACGAAGTTTATCTAAATTAGGAGAATCATAATATTGTGATAAATTTAATATTATTTCTGTTTGACCTTCTAAATATATTAAAATCGGGTTACTATGTAAAGATTTTATTTGTTTAATTTCTGTATATCTTATATTTAATGTAGAATCAATTAAAACATAATCTGTACCTTCATTATTCAAGTAATATGCACTTACCTCTATATTTTTTAATAAACCACTTTGAAATCCTTTTATTGTTAAAATTGATGTATCATTATTTATACTAAATGTTGATTGAAATCTTATACGATTTTTAATAAAATCCCAAGAATACTTTTTATCTGTACCATCTGTTATATCAAATAAATTATAAAATTGATACAACAATATTGATATTTCATCTATGATTAATTCGTCTATAATATATATCGTATATCTATTTAATGGTTTTATAGCTGGTATTTCAGTTATAAAAATAGTTAAAGGGATATCAATTATTTGATATCTTCGATTTAATACTCTAATTTTAAAATTATAATCTATATCACGAGCATTAGTACTAATTTTTAACAAATTATTTTGCATATAAGCTTTTATATCACTAATAGATTCTTCAACTATTTCAAAATTAACACGATCTTTTTCAATTATATTAAATAAACTATATAAATCTATTTCATATATACCTATTGTTAATACTAAAGTTATATCATCAACTGGTGGCAATTCTAAAACACCAAAAAAATCTAATTTATTATTAATTAAAAATTGATTAAAAAAACTTTCACCTGTTATTGTTAAATTTGCATATGCTACTGTACTAAATGGCTCTTCAGATTCTAAAGTTGCAAATTCTGAATTAATAACTATCTTAATTGTATTATAATCTTCTCTAAATCCAATAACATCTAAATTCTTAAATAAACTACTAGTTTGTCCTTGTTTATCTAAAACAGTAATAATATTTGGCATATTACTTTCAATATTATTACGTGGATTAAGTAAAATACTATAACTTTGTTGTCTGTTTTTTATAGGAAATAAATCTATTGAACTAATATGATACTCAATCTCTAAGCTAATTGGATGATAAATATCATAACTATTCTCTTCATTTATATCCCATGTAATATACATTTCCATTACATTTTCTCGAGTTCTTAGTTCTTGAATATTTTTTATATTAAAATATGATTTCAATATATTATTATGATCTAACATTAATGAACCTGTAATAAATGTATGTCCATTTACATCTAATGCATAATCATTTATCATTGGTTTTTTTATATTTTTTCTTTCATTAAACTTCTTTGTATTACCAATTAATAAATTTGCATTATTATCTATTAATGTTGTTCTATTTTGATGTCCTATTATTTTTACTCTATTTATTGTAGAATCTTTTGTCATTACATTCAATTGTGCTAAATTTGAATTTACAACATCAGATCCTATTAAATAATCCTTATGTTTTTCATCAATACCAATATATGTAATTCCTGATTTACCTATTAAAACACCTTGAACTCTATTAGTATAATGATTATCAAAACAATGAAAACAATCGTTATATGTTATCTTATGTGAATTTTTATCCCAAAATTCTGCAATATTTATATTATCATCTGTAGATGTTTTGTAAACACATAATGATGATCTATCATTGACTCCACCTTCTCCTAAAATTTTTAAATTTGCTATATCAACATTTTGATAATATAAATTTGATACATCATTCTCTGATTCATCATAATCACTTAAATCTAATTTTATAAATGGTGTTAAATCCTGTATATCTACTATTTCTACATCATCACCATCATATATACGATGATATGGAGTTATTAAAAGTCTTCTACCTAATTTTTGAGGAACAACCGCAGTTATATCCATACTGGCATAATATAATTCTTTATAATGTGGTTTAGTTTCCCAATTCATACTAAGTCTTACGTGTTTTGCCGATACTCTAGTAACTTTAACATCAATTAGATCTTGTAATATACCTAATTTATAACGATTATTAATATTAAACATAGCATCTAAACCTGGATTATTAAATCCATCATCTATAGGATTTATTGTTAAAATAAAATCAGTAATAATACGAAAACCATTTTCAGTTGTTTTTAATGTATCTGCTAAAAATATATCTCCTGATACTTTAAAAATATCATAATTTGTTGGATTTGTAGTCCAAATAATATCATAACCTACTTCGTGTTTTACACCGTGTGTTATTGGTATTTGTCCTGTAAAAGCTGTTCTTTTTTGCATTAATCCAGCAGCATTATAAATAACTGTATGTTCATACACTTCTTTCAAAACTTGTATATATTTTTGATGAAAAAATAATTCACCATCTATATATATATTTGAACCTGAAAATTGTATATCGTGACCGGTTATTTCTATTTTCTCATTTTTTAATATATTCTTATGATTATTTATTAATACTTTATCTTTTATATTTACCGTATCTATTTCCTGTGTTACATCTGGTACTAATACTGAATGATTTGAATTATTAGGATCATAATAATTACTAGTTGTATATATTTCACCACTTGCTATTACATTACCATTAATCCACACTGTTTTATCAATATATAATTTATTATCTATTGTTTTCCATTGATTTGTTCCTAATATTATTTCTTCCGCTGTAAAACTACGTTCTTTTAAGTCTGTTATATATATATTTGAGGCTACAATATTATCTAAGTTTTCTTTTACATATATATTACCATTTACTACTAATGTTTTTGACGTAAATACATTTAAATCACCTACCTTATTATTAAATTGCTTCCAAGAATCATTTACTACTACATTATTATTTATTACTTCATTATTATCTGTTATTGAACCAAAACCAACACCTACAAATTTTATAACTGTATTATCTATATTACTTGAAAAATCACTTATATCATAATTACACATAATATTGCCATTCAAATATATTACATTATCAACTACTAAATCTCCATCTAAATATACTAAATCATCCCTTTCACGTATTTTATACCATTTATATACTTGACCCTTTCCTGTACCATTTCCATCTGATAATTTACTTATATTTCCAGTTTCTTCATCTTTTTTATAAAGATCATCGTTTTCTCTAAAAATTGTTAAACCATCAATATTAATTGTTTCAGTATTTATAGTGGTAAATGGATTTTCAATAGTGGCCAAAGTAATATCAACATCATTTATTACAGTATCTTCTAATGACATTAATACATCTATAAAATTATGTCTTAAATTATCTTTATGTAAATATAGTAAATGGAAAGTATAAGTATTATTGTTATTTTATTATGGGTATCTATTTTTGGTATATGTGATACTATTATCAGTAAATTTACAGATGTTTATAATAAAATTATAGCCTATATAATAATAGGAATTATAGCAATTTTAATATTAAAATTGAATAAAAATAAATATATTTTAGTTTTATAATTAACAAGATTTAGGTGGCATTCCGTGATGATAATATTGATCTAAAGTTGATTTTATATCCATCGGTTTAAACATAGGTTTGTAATTTATATTTTCAGAAGGTGGGAAATGCTTCTCTTGATCATCTAATTTTTCTAAACACGGTATATGATTCTGTTTAAATAATTCTTTTGTATTTGTAGGAACGTTATTAAAAGGTTGAATACTTTTATAATCTTGCGGATTCGCATTACAACCTGCAAACCACGGAATAAAACGATTTATACCGGTTCCACGTAAATTACACGCATTATTCGATAAACGAGTATCTTCGGTATAATTACCGCAATTTTCACTTATTCCTTTTATATTACATCCGGTTTTCTTATAAGTTCCTGGTAAATATTTATTAGTCTCACAATGACTATTTTTATAATTTAAACCTTTCAATTCACTATCATCATTTACATTTGTTCCTGATGGACAAGCAGCATATCCATATTTTTGATATCTATAATATGGATCAGGTGTTATATCTTGAGAACAAGCATTAGGATCATTACAAGGGGTGTTAATATGATATAATCCTGGACCCATTGATTTTTTTATCTGTTGATCATAACTACAATAATCTTGTCTAATATTAGTTTGCATTTTACTTATATATTACAAGAAAAAATATTTACATTTTAATAAATGAAAAACTTTCTTTTAGAACATACTGATTATTTAACAAATTGTATGATTACTTACATTAAAAAAACTAAATTAGTATTCTATAAAGAATATACACATTTTAGATTATACGGTTATTCTACTAAAAAAAATAGTAATTATCCATTATGTGGAAAAAGAATTGAAAGACTTTATACTGATTTATTAAAGGATTTTGGTATTCAAGTTAAATATTTAAATATTGTTATGATTGATTGTCCTAATAAAAGAGCGTTTATTGATAATCAACATTATATTAATGGTGGTATGACATATTTACATAAAAATATTATTTATGTTTATAGAAATGATGAAATGCTTAAAGTTGCTTTACACGAAGTTATACATCATGCATTTTATTTTAAAGATTATGCTGTGTATTTAGGTGATCCTATAAGATCTAAAGTTAATATTAATTTAAATGAAGCTATTGTTGAATTTTTAGCTACTTTATATCAAATTAAATATACTAACAGTACTATTAAAGATGAATTAAAACATTCTTTAAAAAATGTTAAATATGTTTTAGGTATGCCCAATACTACATTTAATACCAATATATATTCTTATATTGTTATTAAACATATATTACTCAAAAAACATAAATTAATTTTATATTTAATTCAAAAAAAACAATATGATAAAATATATCAATATATTTATAATACAAAAATTAATATAAAACCTATAAAACCTATAAAACAACAATTAATATTTGTATCCGTCAGTTATTTATGACCACAACGTGAATTATTTACATAATTTGAATATGGTAAAGGAACTGATTTATATGCTATAGTTTGACACGCATTTAAATGAAGTGGTTTTGTATTAATTGGTTCGGTTTTATCGTTATAAATAAAACCATCATTTGAAGGTGTATAAACAGCACCACAACATTTTGATATATATCTTGTTTGATTTCTTAAATCAGACTCTAGATCTATTACGTCACCTTTAATATGACTTACATTATTTCCAGCTGTCCAACCTAATTGATGTCTGCACGGTTGTGAATGTTCATAATTATTAATATTTAATACATAGCCTAATATACCTACATTTCTATTTAATTCATTCTTATAACTACAATTATCGTATTTTGAGCGGTTAAATGACATTTTATTTATTTAAAGATATTTTCTTTTCATAATATTCTTTTTCAATATTATCAGGTTTTGATTTTTCTTTTGATCTTATTTTAATGTATAATAATAATTGAGTTTCATTTAATTGTTCAATACCATTTAATATTTTTTCTATATCTGTTCTTTTATATTCTACATCCTTCTTTAGTTTTTGCTTTAATTCAATTATCAAATAGTCTTTCATTTAATAATTTTACTTTTTTAGTTGTCATTTTTATATTATTATAGCTTTCTCGTGCCCAACACGCAAATTTGATAATATATTTATATCAAATCCTTCTTTTGTTAGGTTTCTACAAAATGATACATCTTCAGAACACATCTCACGTATTAATTTACCATCAGTTCCTTTAAACTCTTGAAGATCAGTATGAAAATATGGATAACTTAAAGAATCAATTGCTTTTTTTGTTAATGCCATAAATCCCATTCCACAATAAGCTACCTTTAAGTATTTATCGTTTTTATATTCTTCCATATCTTCCTGTTGTAAATATTTAAATGTTCCTGTTTTTTTAAAATGATTTATATCCCAATCTTTTACAATCGCTAAGTTCTTTAAATCACTCATTCTATAATATCCGGCTACAACATCTCTTTCTTCTGTAGCTTCTATCAAATCTATTAGATTTTGTGCTGTAAATACTACATCAGAATCTATTGTTACAAATACATCAAAATGCATTCCATCAAAGGCTTTTTGATCTAGTCCTCTTAAATTACTTAGTCCTAAAGTTTGCATTCTAGCAAATGATACATAACTTGATACACCTGGAGATACTATTATATCATATTTATTTATTTCCCATAGTGTATTTAAGCTACTAGTCCAAGATACTAAAAATTTTGACGAAAAATTATTACCTGGTAATCCTATTACCACTTTCTTTTTTATTATCTCTGTTTCCATTTTTTTTATTATTTATAATGTGTTTTTATATGTTTATTGCACAAAATTTTTAATACTATTTTTTGGAACTGGAGAAGTAAAATCTGTTACTACTGGTGAAGTAGATGTGTTAGCAGTAGTTGATGAAATTGTGTTTGATAATATTTTGCTACTTTTACTGTTTGGTGATTGGCTATCTAGTGAATTACTGTTTGGTGTTGGTTGGTAACTGGGTGATGCTTGATTACCTGGTGTTGGTTGGTAATCGAGTGATTTTTGATTACCTGGTGTTGGTTGGTAACTGGGTGATGCTTGATTACCTGGTGTTGGTTGGTAATCAAGTGATTGTTGATTACCTGGTGTTGGTTGGTAACTGGGTGATGCTTGATTACCTGGTGTTGGTTGGTAATCAAGTGATTGTTGATTACCTGGTGTTGGTTGGTAATCAAGTGATTGTTGATTACCTGGTGTTGGTTGGTAATCAAGTGATTGTTGATTAACTAATATTTCATTTTCAGCTGAAGAACTACCTGTCATAATGTATATTACAATAATTATAATTATAATAAATATTATACCAGCTAAGATAACTAAAGGTATAAAAGCAGGAGAGTCTGTAATAGATGATTCTTCTTTCTTTTTATCGTCTTCCTGTTTTTTATCGTCTTTATTTTCTTCCTCATCAACAAACTTTTCATAAAGATTATTAAATCTTTCTTTAAACATAATTTTATTTAATATACATATATTAATGTTTAATAAATTCTATTTTGATTATTGTAAGGTTGAATATTAGCGTGATTATATGAGCTAGGTGTAAATGCTAGTATTATAATTAAAAATAAAATTATTATTGATATTAAAAATATTAATAAATATATTTTGTATGGTGATTTTAATAAACTAAAATTTTTATCATCATCCTCATTCACAACTACATCACTGTCATCATTGTCATTACTATCATCACTGTCATTACTATCATCACTATCATTTACGACATCATTATCTGGATCATCACTGTCATTACTATTATCACTATCATCACTGTCATTTACGACATCATTATTTGGATCATCATTTTCAAACTTTTCATAAAGTAATTTAAATCTCTCAAGCATTTTAATATTGTATTAGAAAAGTAAAATGAATATAGATAACCCTAAATTACCTATACAAATATATGAATGGAAATCTGCTAGTAAAATAGACAAATTCACAATTGAAAATATATATCGTGATGATCAAATTGAAATAGCAGTTCAGAAAATATTAAATTTTCTAAAATATAAAAATATATATATATGGGCTGATGATGAAATCGTTGAATTTACAACTTCAATACCCTTAAATAATATAAATCCATTCCTATATGATTATACGCAAAATATCAAACAAATAGAAATATTTGAAAAAAAAGGTATATTTTTATATTCTAAAGTTAATATTATTAACATTGATACTGTAACAAATAATAAAAAATTATTAAATATTTTTTTTAAATATGAAAGACCATCCATAACAATAAATGAAACAAAACTTAATGCACTTTATAATCAAACTGAATTAAATGAAATAAAAACTACTACAATAGGTTATTATGAATTTAGTTTTAATTTTAATATGAATAAAACTTTAAAATATTATTATAAAAATAATAAATACGATTACGATATTCTATTTTGGGTTTATGACAATTATAATAAACATATAACCGTTAAAAATAATAAAAATTATACTAATATTATTGATACATTAAATACAGACAACTATGATAATGAACAGCTTATTGTAATTAAATACCTTTCGAATAACAAATCATACTATAAAATAATAATTAATAATACAAACAATGTATGTGTAAAATTTTATTTAGGTAATAAATTAAAATACTCTATCAAAGCGGTTTTAGAATTACGAGATACTATATTAAAATATTTTAAAACACAAACATATAGTGATTTTAATGAAACTTTAATAAAAGCGCAGATTAACTTGAACGCTCATTATTTTTCAAAAGAAATATTTAATAAAAAAAGTTCTTTAATATATAATTTTATTAATAAACAAGATAAATTTTATATTTATAATAGAACTTCAAATAATACGCAGAGTTATAATATTGAATCTTATATTAAAGAATTATTAAATACTTTAAAAGGTAATGATTTAAAAGTAACTGCAAAATATATTGCAGAAATATTAGCAACACAAACTACAGACATTTCAAAAGATGATTTATTAGAAGCAGTTGAAAATGTTATTAATAACGAGCAAAATGCTTTAATTAAAACTAAAAAAATATATTTTACACAAACAACTTTTTTTACTATTAATAAAAATGATGAGTATAATATAACTATATCTGTTAATAATATTAAATCTATTTTAGAATTAGGTTATTTTACTTTTTGGTTATCTAGAATTACATATAATTCTAAAACTACAACAGAAAATAAAGAACCTGTTAAAAAACAATTATCATCATCATCATCAACAACAACAGCAGAAAGTTCAGTTGATTCTTTGGGTTCATTACAAACATCATCTGGATCATCAGATATATCAGGTGGTATGCCTGGTAAAAAAGTTCAAATTAATCAATTAAATATTTTAAAAGGTTTGGATGATAAATTATTTGCTTCTGATGCATTCAATCGTAAAAAAACGTATGCACAATCTTGTGGAAGTAATAGGCAACCTATGGGATTAAGCAATACAAAATTTGCAAAATATAAAGCCAATGCTAATCAATATGTTGATAATTATCTAACAATTGGCGAAAATACTTATTTTTGTCCAAGATATTGGTGTCCTATTAGCGAACACCCTATTAAAAATGAAACTGATAAATGTGAAAAAGGTGAAGAACCTATAAATATATATTCAACAAATGAAGGAACTTATAATAAACCTGGTAATCCAGCACGTTTTGTTAACTATTTTAATGAAGATAATTATAGAAAACCTTGCTGTTATCTTAAAGATAAAAAAGTAACAATTAAAACACCTGAAAAAACTGATAAAGAACCTAATAAAACACAGGATAGTTTTAGTGCAAGTAATACGCATATATATACGGGGTATAACAAAATAATACCATATAAACGATATGGAATATTACCACAATCCATACTACAGTATTTAAATGATAATTCATCTGGATTAAATTGTGCTGATAAATTAAGATCAAAACTATGTGCGTTTAGAGCAGGAATGCAAAATGATAAAAATGATCTTATTGATATACTAACTGTCCTTTTAAAATATAAAGATCGTAAAGATCTAGTTACTACTATGTATAATAACCTTGATATTATTAAGTTTATATCATTAGAAAATGGTAATATTCTTAGAGACTTTATGAAAAGAGCAGTTTATAAAGATAGTCATCGCAGACACGATAAAAAAATAATTACTAGGAATAACTTTAATATTAATAAAAAAACTTTAAAACATATTCAATATGCTATAACTGAATACTTTAAATATTTGCTAAATGATAAGGTTAATAATCCACACTATTTATATAGTATTATTGCCTTAACTTTAAAACATAATTTATATATATGGAAATATAAAAACGATAATAACTTTAGTTTCCTAACACCATTATATGTTAAATATGATAATATTAAAATGTTATCAGGAACTGATAAAACTATTAATATTTTTTATAATTCCAATATTCATAAATATGAACCTATTATATTAAAATCAACAAATACTGCTCAATATGTTTTTGATATTTCATCAAATAATAAGTTAAATAATATTGAAATATACTCTACTATAGATACAGATATATTAACTAAACTTAAAGAATATGTTGTTTTTTATAATCACGATAAAGATCACCAAATTAAAACTGTTTTATTAAATAATAATTTATCCGTAAATCATTTTATATTAAACAATGACATTATAATACAATGTGATCTTATTGAACCTATATTACTTAACAGATTATTTGAAATCATTCCGTGTAATAATATTGAATTATATGATGAAGTTAGGTATAAAAATACTTTTGTAAAAACTATTAATTTTGATAACAAATATAATTTTAATGTAATACACGGTGATCTAAAACCTCAATTATTCCGTAATACTGTATTGCCTTTCAATAATATTGAATTAATTAGTGAAAAAGATAACGATCGAGAATTAGAAAACTTAGTTGATAATATTTATGATAATAATAATATAACTTATTCAAAATTTCAAGATGAAATTAAAAATCATAATAATATTACGGATTGGTATAATTCTTATAATTTCAATAAAACTTTTATGACTGATAATATTACTTATAATAAAGATACATATCAATTTAGTAATAAAGCTATTGATATTTATAAAACTTTTTTTACTCCTAAATACAAAACTGATATTAGTAAAAATGAGAAAAAACATATTACAAATACTATAGTATTAGATTTACCATTTACAAATGGTGAATTAATTAGATTAAACTCAAAATGGGATAGTTATAACCTTCATTATGTTAGTAGCAATAATTATACTAATGATGATGTTTATCATCTTTTAGCAAAAATAATTTCAGTGGATAAAAGCAAAGAAATAAAAGAATTAGCTATTAATAATATTAAAAAATTATTTGGTTCTATTGAAGGCTTCAAGTTATTATGCTATATTTTTGATTATAAAAATATTATTTCTAATGTTCTTAAAATATCTTCAAATACTCAAGTTACAACTATATATAAGAAGTTTTTAAAACGACAGGATAAAGAAAATGATATTAATAATATAATATCAAATAATAAACTAAAAACTTCAGAAATTCATTTATTTTCAGCAAGTGAAATATTAGATATTGTTATCATCGTAATTCATCATAGAGTTTATAACTTTTTAAATAAAAATAAACCACCTGTTATACGTAATAGTATTGAAGATTTAGGTGCTACTTGTAATTTATTTGTTAGTAATACTATTAAAAATCAATATGAACAATATCCATTATTAATAATATACTCTGATGAAAATCGTTTATATTTTGTTAATAAACAATTTTATAATAAAACACGCGAAGCACCTGAAAATATTAAAAACCTTATAAAACATAAACTTAAAACTTTGAAAAAACTAGTATAAAAGATTATTAATATATTATATATATAATGTCAGACTCAGAAATTGTTGATGATACTCTAGAAGAAAAAACACCTACTGACGAAGAACTAGATGATTTTAAAAACAAAATGGCGGAATGGTTAAAGATGGATGAACAAATTAATAAATTATCAATTGCTATACGAGAAAGACGTAAATTACAAAATGCTTTATCCGGATATATTAAAGATTTTATGTTTAAATTTAATTATCACGATGTATCTATTAATAATTCAAAAATTAAAGCAAGACAACGTGAATCTTTAGTTCCTTTAAAGGTTAATGATATTAAAGCTAAAATGATAGAATATAAAGATCTTACAGGGGAAGAATTAATTAATAAAATATTTGATAATAGAGAAAAAAAAATAGTTAATACTGTTAAACGCATTACACCCAAAATAAAACATCTAGAATTATAATAAATATGTTATCTATAACAACTGGAGATTTGTTTTCGATAAATCGTAATTGTCTAACAGCTGCGGGTATATCTATTGCTTTATATTCTTATGCTAGTAAATATGAAGCTAATTCTAGAAAAGCTAGTATTATAAAAGATGTCGCAATCGTTTTAATAATCTATACACTTATTTGTTTAGTATTATTTAATGGTATTGCTATTATGACTAAAAATGCTGATATAACTATTATAGCCTACGCACTTTTAAGTATTATTATGTTAGGTATCGCTATTGTTATGGTATATTTAAATCTAAACTAATGTTAAAATACTTGAACACCCTTCAGCTAAACTATCTAAAGCTTTCTCAGTTATATTATAATTCTTAATTAAATAAAATATTGTTAGATATTCAGTTTTTGTTATTTTTTTACGATCAATTACGGATTTTATTATTAATTTCATATCATCTTCAGATAATCTACCATCACCACGACCTTTTATTTGTTCGTCAGCTATATCTAAAATAGCTTTATCATATTTTATACCATCAATTTCTTTATAATAACTCATTTTATTTATATAAAAACATT
>Ga0233432_10002410_pt1 | contig 17382 bp, 15 predicted proteins | sample SI_122_August201_6_FD_179870 | JGI IMG/M metagenome (GOLD analysis project Ga0233432, IMG submission 179870) | Seawater microbial communities from Saanich Inlet, British Columbia, Canada - SI_122_August2016_10_MG | ecosystem: Environmental > Aquatic > Marine > Inlet | place: Canada: British...
CACCGGTTTGTAGGTCATCGATGACGACTTTAGCCTCCAATTTTTCACAGACCTGACCTTGAAAGTTTGATGGCTTTCCTTCCTCGGGAGGGGGAGAGACTTTGAGGTAGAGAGTCGGAGTTTCTATTTTCTGAGCTTTCCCTATTTTGGAAAACGTCGTTCTAAAAAAATTACGTTGGAAATTTCCAAGCTGATAGAACTGCGTGGAAAAAGAAGGGATGGCAAGACGGCCCGATGTCTTCGGTTCAAGTTCCATTCGAATTCTTTCGATTCGATAGGAAAAGCCATCGATGATCTTTTTCCCTGCCGGAGCTCCAAACCAGGTTCCGCGGTTGCTCTCTCTGCCTTCGATGTTGAGGTGAAAATCATTGGTGAGTGAAGGCGGCAATGGAAGATCGTCGTAGTGGTTGATGGCCAATTGATAGCTCCCAATGGATTGTTCGACTTTTCGAATCATTTGATCAGAAAGACAGATGTCGATATCGAGGACAGCGACTCCCCCCAATGAAACGTTGTCTCGATCCAGTTTCGTCTTGATGAGGAAGAAGTTCTTCTGCTGTTTCGCAAAGACCTGAAAATCTAAAGCTTTCGTGGTGAGGCTACGACCGCCAATGACAACCTGAATCGGAGGAATACTCTTAATGCCCGTGCTGGTGGGTTGGAGATTCCAAGAAATGCTGACTTGATGGCTGGAAACTCCATTAACAGAATGCATGCTGCGGGATGGTCGACCACTGTTCCAGTTGATCTTATACCCAGAGGTCTTCGCCGTAGGTCCTAGTCGCTCGAGGTTGCCCTTTTCATTGATGACTTTTAGTTCAAGAACGGCGTTTTCACCAACCGTAGGGTCGGAAGGGTTTAAGCTCACTCTTAGCTCAGCTACGGCATGGGTAGCGAGAAACAGTAAGAGGAAGAGAATCCGGAGGGCCACGGTTCAGAAATCTTTTGTATCAGTAGAAATAATGATGCCTGATCCTGTTTGTCGCTCCTTTGCATCCTCATTCTTTTTTCTTATATCCTGAAGGATAGCGCGAGTGCTTCTTGAGGTTTCCTCCTTTTTCTGTTCTGGCTGACTCTGTTCCTGTTGATCATCTTGCTGGTCCTGACTCTGGTCCTGACTCTGGTCCTGTTGGTCATCTTGCTGGTCTTGTTCTTGTTTTTCCTCATCGATGATCTCCAAGACTTCAATTTCATGGAAACTCATACGTTTCCCTCGAGTTCTTTCAAAATCCATGAGGACTGATCGGAAACCTTGGTGTTCAAAAAGTTCACTGGTCCAGGTGTAAGTGCCATCGCCTTCTTTTGATACCTCAACTTTTTGGACTGATAGCTCGGTAGGAGCTTGGGGTGTGTTATTTTCCTCATTTGGAGGAGCAAGCCCAAGGAACCTGGCCGTGTCTGGGGTCGCCGAATCTTCCGAAACAAAGCCTCGGAGTGTGATCTGATATTTTGGTGGCTGGACGTTATCACTCGATGCTGGGGGGCTGGGAGAGCTTCCATCGGGGCTGCCTCTTTCGGGGACAGCCATGGCAATCTGTATCCTTGGAGCATCAAAGGCTACGTAGCCCTTGTTGAGGTCATTGTTGTCTGAGAGAGATGCCTCGGGGTATCCGTCGGTGAGCTCTCCCCAGTGTGGGGCAGATTGTAGCGTTTCCCCACCGCCTTCCCTAAGGTGATCATCCCAAGGAGCGGAAAGACTTGGCCCTGAACTCTGGTAAGGCATCGCCAGAGTCTGCGCGCCATGAACATTGAGATCGTGGGTGTCTTCTGTGCGTGTTGGGACTTTGATTTCGGTCTCCCATTTTAGGTCACCTGTATCTTCGGTGTCGTAGAGAGCTGCTGCCAACTGATATTTGCCGACAGGCAAGTCTTCGAGCAGATAGCCTCCGGTATTGTCGCTGAAAGTGTGTCCATAGATGCGCTCTTCCCACTTGGATTTGATGTAGACTCGAGTGCGATCTACGGCTCGCCCATTCACTTTGACGGTTCCTTGAATGATTCTGGCCTTTTCGCCTCTTTTCTTGTTCAGTTGGTCCATCATGTATTTGTAGCGAGCCGCAATCTTGAGGTCGTTTCTTTTTGCTTTATCGTGGAGTTGTTTGCCTTCTGAGCCAAGAAGGGATTCATGCCGGTAATAAAGGTCCTGACACTCCCTGAAATGAAAGCTGGAATCTTCGAGAACCTCAAGGTCCAGTGAGGGAGCCTCTTCTGATTCGGTGTTAGCTGAAGTGGTCGCTTTATCGAAAAAAAGGTGACCCATTTGGTAGTGGGCTTTCATGCTCAAAAGTGGCTGATCTTCGTGCAGGACTAAATGGTATTGCTCTTCGGCGAGATCCTGTTCTCCAAGAGCTTGGTGCGTTAAGGCACGGTTGTAGTGGACAAGTTGAGGGAGGTCAGTTTCTGTGCTGGCTTTTTCGAAGGAAGATAGGGCGCCTTCGAGTTCTCCTTTTTGAAAGAATTCGATTCCAGTGTTGAAGTGTTCTTTCCAAGTGAGGGGGACCTGCTCTTCTGCTTTCAGGGAAAAGAAGGAGGAGATAAAAAGAGAGAGATAGAGGAATCGAGGCGTCACGTCGTCTTCCTTTTTCGGTCGGGAATAAGAATGGCTAAAGACCAAAGAAGCATCGAGAGTAGGACGAAACCTGGGTACCGAGGGACCTTGTGCTGGTTCTGAAAACTCGACTGATGCTTCTGCTCTTTGGCGTCAACAACTTTGAGGATATTTCCTAGCCAGTGAGGCGAGGTGAGGAGATTTTGGAAGAAGCCGCCGCTCATGATGCTGATCTCTTTGAGGGATTCGGGGTTGAGGGCCGTTTTAACGACTTCTCCCTCGCTTTTGAGATAGGTTCCGTCCGTCATGCGAATTCCCGTGGGTGTGGTCTGGCCAATGCCAACGGTGTAGATAGAAACTTTTTTAGACCCAGCTTTCTTTGACACTTCTTCATAATAGCCGGTGAGGTCCTGGCCATCCGTAATGAGGATAATATCCCGGTGGTGGCCTAGGCTGGCTCCTGCATCAATGGCGTCTAGAGCCATGCGCAAGGCGTCACCAATGTTGGTGCCACCCATGGGGACCGATGAGGGGTCGACTTCTCTTAGTCGACGAATGAAGTGGGAGTGGTCGTAAGTAAGGGGTGAGATCTCTTTGGGTTGGCCAGCAAAAATCACCAAGCCTAAACGATGTCCAGCCATGTCTCTGACACCATCGATGATGTCGGCTTTCGCGCGTTTGAGCCGAGTCGGAGTAACATCCTTGGCCAGCATGGATTTAGAAACATCGAGCACAAAAATCACGTCTCGACCTTTCTTTGAAACCTCTCTGACTTCGACACCGTATCTGGGGTCAGCCAAAGCTAGAGCGAGGGAGGCGAGGGTGAGTCCAATAAGAATCCACTTCCATCGGCGAATAGTCCTACTCACTTTTCCTTGGCCGAGATGGGTGGTTGAGAAGTCTCTTGAAATGTTTCGGTAACGAGACTCCAGCCACCAACCTATAGAGGGGACAAGGATGAGGAGTGCTGCAGCAGCAAGCAACCAGATTCCATTGTTCCACTCCAGACTCATGGCAGCACCCGATAGTAGGTGTGAGACAGAATGAGGCCCAAGGCGAAAGATAAGAGAGCTCCCAAGAGCCATGGCACATGCCAGGGAGCGTAATCCATGGTGACCTCCCTAGAGAAGTTGGTTCTCTCTAGGGCATCGATATCAGATAGAACGCGACCCAGAGTCTCCGGATTGTTAGCCTTATAGAAACGGCCTCCAGTTTCTTCGGCCATCATCTCTAGGCCTGAGTCGTCTTTATCATTTGATCCAGCTCGAAACAGACCCGCGAGGTCACTTCTGACTTCGTCTCCGTGAACGGCAATAGTGTATATTTTTACACCAAACTCTTTAGCCACTTCGACAGCTTCTTCCGCGGTGATGGAGCTGGCGTTGTCATCGCCATCGGTGAGGACGATGAGGACCTTGGACTTAATATTAAAACTGGATCTCTCTGCTGCTTCTGCATCGTCGATGCCATCTTCAGCTTTTTTGAGCAGGTCCGAACCAAGGGCAACGCCTTCATAAACCGCTGTCTGTTGCCAGATAGGTTTTGAGTCGAGGACCCTTTGAAGAGCGTTTCGATCACCCTTCTGTTGGAGCTTCTGGGCGTTGGCAACGTCTTTTCGAATGCCTTCAATGCTGTCGTCCATCAAATCCAGGAGGAAGGTGTGGTCGTGGGTGAGAGGAGAGATGTCATCGACCCAGCCACCGAAGAGGACTAGCGAAATCATATCATTGGATCGCCCTTCCAACTGAATGGATTCGTCTCCCTGAATAAATTTTCGGAAGAGACGTTGAACCATTTCATAGCGAGTGAGTCGGCGATTGTCGACTACCATGTCGTTCTTCTCCATAGATGAGGAGACGTCCATGACCATTGCAATAGCAACACCTTCAGTTGTGATCTTGGTTTCTTCGTGTCCCAGTCGAGGGCCCATCAAGGCAACGCTCATGAGAGCCCAGGCCAAGCAAGATATGGCAGAAGGTAGCCATAGGGTTCTGAGTCTCAGGGTGCGACGAGTTTTTACCAGTCTCAAGTCTGAGAAGAGGATCGCTCCCGGTGGTTGCTTCCAGAGCCGTTTCCACATCCACAGGAGGACAGGAGCCAGAGCGAGGAGGCCCATCCATGGTTGGGAAAAGGAAAGGTTGCCAAAGTTCACGAGTCGACCTCCTGGGTCGACTCGATAAAGGCTTTGAGGAAATCAAAACCTTTTTGTGCATCCTCCATATCGACATGCTGAGTTGCAAACTTAACGAGGTCACCGTATTCGAGGAAGCGTTGCAGGACCTTGGCGTGCTCTCCGAGGACGGGATGTTGTTCGAGTCCATTTAAGAATTCTTCGGTGGTCTGCTCGACAACAGGAAGGCGATAGCGACGCTCAAGATACCCTCTTAGGATACTGTTCAGTCGAAACAGAAAGGTCTCATTCACTATTCCACCTTCTTCTCGTTCTGTGGCGAGCTTCCTCAGAGCTTCAAAAGCCCACTGGTGAGCGGGAATCACAACAGCTTCTTGAGTGATGTCGCGCCCTTTCCACCTTCTCCAGAGGAAAGACAAGAACAAGAGTGAGAGGAGAATGGCTCCGGCCCACGAGAGAAATTTCCATGGAATATTGGAAGGTGGCAGTTCCAGGCCTAGGGGAGGATCCAACGGGGCATTCACCAGGGATGGGTCATCAATGGGGTCAATGTGATAGGTCAGTGAGGGAGTGGTGAGGCTCCCCTTTCTGTCGAGGTCGAGATCTTCGAAGCTGATCTGGAAAGGTGGTAGAGCTTGCTCTCCGCTTTCAAAGAGCTCGAAGGCCAAGTATTTCGTCTCTTTTTTACGTCCACCATCTAGCTTCTCTTCTTCCATGGGTCGCCATGAGATGAGGCGGAAATCTTCGAAGCGTTCTTCGAAACCAGGGTAAGTGAGAATAACGTTGGCGGGGGCGATGACCTCAAGCTTTAAGTGTTGACGCTCTAGAATAGAAAATCGCTCCTTTTCCAGAAAAACCTGTGCGCGAATTGGCCCACCTTCGGTCACTTTGCCAGAGACTTGCCACTCGGTTGTTTTGGAGGTCTTGCTTCCGCACCCTCCAGTTAGAAAAAGAATGAGGAGGAAGAGAAGACTGACGGACGGGATCCGCAGGGAGAGCATTTTAGGGCTGTCCCTCCTCAAAGACTTTTCGGAATACTTCCACTTTATGTCGTTCCATCAGATCTTTCTGAAAAGCTTCCTGTCGTTCATTCCTCCAAGTCTTCAGATAATCGCTTCGAGTTTTGTTGAGGGCCTCTTCTCTGATATCTGCCGTCCACTCGTTGATGTTGGCACTAGGGCCATACTTTTCCGGGTGGGCCTGAAGCTCGTTCTCGATGTCCTGCTCGCGAGGTTGAGCCTTTTCAATCTGCTGGCTTACGATCAACTGACCCAACATGGCACGACGAAAGTTCTCCATGCGATCCAGAAAGTCCGGGGAGCTATCGAGCTTCCAGAGAAGGGCTTCACGGTAGAGCACTTCAGAGGAGACCCATTCTTGAAGGATCTTCCAACGTTCGCCAGGTGTCGCGAGTTGCTGACGAACCTCGGATTCCGCAACTTCAAGCTCACCTTTGTCGACTCCTTCTCCAGCCAAAGCAAGGAGTTTCTGCTGAACAACGAGGTCGACGACTTTTCTGAACTCGCCAAGTTTGAGTTCCTCGCCATCAACTCTGGCGATAATAGGGTCTTCTTTATTTGTAGTCTCCCCTTGCTGGCGTCGGTTGAGGCTACGAAGTTCATCGCTGGCGGCGTCAAAACGGCCCATTCGTCGCAAGGTGGAAAGAATCTCTTTGTTGAGTTCGGTGTCGGGTTTTCCTCCCAAGAGTGCTTCGGCCCGATAGAAATCTCCCAACGCTTCTTCGTGGTGTCCCGCTAGGTTCTGGAGTCGACCACGGCGAGCCAGAAGCTCAGCTCTGCGTTCGTCGCTCAGTCCGTCTGCCACGATCGCCGCAGACAGGGTCCTGGCTGCTTCGCCATGGGCGCCGGCCTTTTCCAGACGCAAGAGGACATCCTCATTAAACGCGAGGTTATCGGTATGGCTTCCTACCTGAACGATTTTGGTCTCAGGTCCACCGGCGTTTCGAAATTGCAAGGCAATCAGAACCACCACGGCCAAGAGTATCAGAATCTGAAGGGTGGGTGGACTTCCTTTTCCTCTTGGAGAAGGAGGAGAGGATTTTGGTAGGTCGAGGTTGAGGTCGCTCATCGCTTCTTTTCTCGTTTTTTGAAGAGGAGGCGGAGGGGAAGGAGGCAGTCTTCATGGGTGGCCACGGAGACAGCATCAATCTTTCGGCGCTTGAATTCGGATTCTAGCTCGTTCTGTCTGGATTGGGTGTGCTGGCGGTAGAGCTCTCGCCCCTTGGACGATCCGGTGTCCACGATCATTTGTTCACCCGTCTCGGCATCTTCAAGACGGACCAGTCCAACGGGAGGTAATGACTGTTCTCGCTGGTCACCGACCTTCACGGCAATGAGGTCGTGGCGACTTGAAACAGTTGAGAGTTGGCGGCTGAAGGCTTCGTCGAGAAAGTCGCTCACCAAAAAGGTGACGCTTCTGCGGCGTTGGACTCGACCTAGAAAATCTAAGGCGCCAGAGAGGTCAGTTGCTTTTCTAGAAGGACTGTAGCCAAGGATCTCGCGAATGATGCGTAAAACGTGATCCTTACCTTTCTTTGGGGGGAGGTAGAGCTCGACTTTATCTGTGAACAGAATGAGTCCGACTTTATCTCCATTGCCCACCGCGGAAAAAGCTAAGACGGCAGAAAGTTCTCCGGCGAGCTCTTGCTTTGTTTTACCACCTGAGCCGACAGCGACCGAGGAGCTTCCATCGACCATCAGCATGACCGTCATTTCTCTTTCTTCGACGTAGCTCTTGATGTGGGGAGAGCCACTCCTGGCCGTTACGTTCCAATCGATATTTCGAACGTCGTCGCCGACCTGGTACTCCCGGACTTTATCGAACTCCATACCCGAGCCCCGGAAGGCTGAGTGATAGTTACCAGAAAGGGTCTCGCTGACCAGATGCTCGGTGAGAATCTGGAGTCGCCTGACCTTTTCGACGAGTTCGGCGGTATCCAAGGTTCTGGAATTAAGGAACGGGAAGTTTGTCGAGTAGACGCTGAACCAGCTGGTCTTCGTCGAGTCCTTCGGCCTCAGCTTCGAAGGTGATGTGCATGCGGTGCCGCAGAACATCGTGTGCAATGTTCTTTACGTCTTGAGGTGTGACGAACCCACGTCCTTTCAAGAAAGCCATGGCCCGAGCCGCTTGCGCCAATGCAATGGTCGCTCGTGGGCTGGCTCCGTATTCGAGAAGACCTTCCATTTCAAGCTGGTATTCAGATGGATTTCGGGTGGCAAAGACCAGGTCGAGAATGTATTCCTTTACTTTATCGTCCATATAGATGGTTGAGACTAATTCGCGGGCTTCAGCGATCATTTCCGGAGTGACCACGGCTTTGACTTCTTGAGGGCGGTCTTCAGTGACCTTTTCAAGAATGGCTTTTTCTGCATCTCTATCGGGATACTCAATTTTCACCTTGAGCATGAAACGGTCGATCTGTGCCTCGGGCAAGGGGTAGGTCCCTTCTTGTTCCACGGGGTTTTGGGTTGCCATCACCAAGAAAGGCTCTTGGAGAGGGTAGGTTTGATCTCCTAGACTCACCTGCTTTTCCTGCATAGCTTCGAGCATCGCAGACTGAACCTTAGCAGGAGCACGGTTGATCTCATCTGCGAGGATGATGTTAGCAAAGATGGGCCCCTTTTTGACGGTGAATTCCGCGGTCTTGGGATTGTAGACCAGAGTTCCGAGAACATCGGCCGGTAGTAGGTCCGGGGTGAACTGAATTCGGTGAAAGGTGGCGTGGAGGCACTGACTGAGAGTGGCGATGGTGGTGGTCTTGGCCAAGCCGGGTAAGCCTTCGACCAAGACGTGGCCGCCAGTGAGCAGGCCGATCATGAGTCGCTCAATCAGGTATTGCTGACCGACCACCTTCTTTGAAAGCTCATTTTGCACTTCTTGAATAAAGGAGCTCTGCTCTTTGATCTTTTCGGCGATTTGGGATGGGTCCATACCTGCACCTCCTTGGAAATAAAGGAATCCCCCGGATTTAAAGGAAGTGGGAAGCCCTTCAAGTGAGGCTGGATCGGAGATCCAAATTTGGAAAGTACTGTTTTTAAGGTGCTTAGTCTCCAAAAAACGATATTGAAGGGAACGGGGATAGGGCTGCACTTATAAGAAAAGCCCAAGAGAAGCTCTTAGCTCGCCACAAAATAGAAGAAAAAGAATGGACCAAGGGGTATTTGCTAAGCAAGGACCGTCTTCAGAATCCTTCGCCTTCCCCGAAATCAGGGGAGTTCAGCCAGTCATTCCAGGAGATAAATATGGATCAAGAGGCAATTGGTGAAAAAGATATCGTCATCCGTCATTATGATGGAAGTATCAACATTGATACGATCGAGGCTCAAGGTGACACCACAACGGTTCTGTTGGTGGCAATGGAGTCTAAAGGTAAGAACCCTCGTCATGCGAAAATCGTGGAACTGGCTGGAGTTCTAATTGAGGTTGAGTCTGATAGCGGGAAAGTTGTTCGACTCCTCAATCAACAGCATTGGTTTCAAGACCCAGAAGAAGAAGAGCCCTTTTCTGAAGGGTTCACGCACAAAACCGGCATCACAGAAGAACTAGTTTCAGGGAAGAGCATTGATGGTCGAGAATTCGAGGACATGGTACAAGGTGCTGACATCGTTGTTGCCTACAATGCAGGATTCGTGAGGCCCATTCTTTCTGAGCAGTTCCCCAGTGTTGAAGACGCCATTTTCGCTTGTGCTCGTAATCAGATCGATTGGAGTCAGAAAGGGCATGAGAGTCGCTCTCTTCACCATTTGACCCGTGACCACCTCTGGTTCTGCGACGAACGTCGTTGCCCCGAACAGTGTGGCATTCTTCTGAAGCTACTCACGACCGACAAAACGCCTGAGGGTGAAGATGCTAATTACTTGAAAGAACTGATGGATCGCGCTCAGGAACCCCTGATCACCATCGAAGCCAAGGTTGAGCATCATCAGAAGCACCTGATGAGAAAGGAACGTTTCTTTTGGGATTCACGTGAACGCACCCACATTCGTGTCATGGGAACGAGCACCCTCGAAAGGGTTAAGCGTAACCTCGAATCCCGAGGCTTCAGCGGAGAATTAATCGAGCGAGATCGACTCCCTGCGACCGAGCGCTTTAAATAAACATAGGTAGCCTTCCTTAGGGAGGTGGCAAGGAGCGGCATGGCCGGATCCGAACTAGAAGAGGCCGAGAAATTACTTCTCGGCCTCTTTGATTTTGAGAGAGCCAGACTGGCTCAGAAAAAACTGAAGCCTTTCACGACTGAAAGAGTGAGAGAAGCGTTACGTTCTCGGAGTATCAACCCGGAGTCTCCCCGACCGATCATTCATCTTGCGGGGACCAAGGGAAAAGGTTCGGTGGCTTGGCTCTTACACTGGGCCCTCAGTGAGAGATATGAAAGGGTGGGGCTCTTCAGTTCTCCCCATCTGATCAGTCTGAGGGAGCGCATTCGGATTGGTGATCAGCTGGTGGGGGTGAAAGAGATGAAGGCTAGGGCTGAAGTGTTGCACCGTTTGAATCAAGATTCTTTTGATGGAGAGCTCACCTTCTTTGAGTTCCTTTTTTTGATGGCGATGGAGGAGTTCGCTGAGGCTCAGTGTCCGTGGGTGATTTTAGAGACGGGAATGGGAGGAAGATTGGATGCGACCAATGCTGTGGCATCCCGTCTGAGTGTCCTCACGAGAATCGACTATGACCACATGGAATTTTTGGGTAACACTCTCGAATCCATTGCCGGTGAGAAAGCTGGCATCGTAAAGGATGGGGGGGAGGTGGTGGCTCTGAAGCAAAGCCAAGAGGTGAATGAAGTCTTTGAGGCGGTTTGCCGAAAAAAGGGAGCCAAACTACATTGGGTTGTTCCTGAAGCTCAAGGGGCAGCAGGAGAGAATCTTGCTCTGGCAAAGGAAGTCCTCAACTGTATAGGAGAGGACTCGGCTGTTCTCGATCGTGTGACGCTCAATTTACCTGGCCGATTTCAGGAAGTCGAGGTATGTGGAGCTAAACTGATACTTGACTCTGCTCACAATCCTCTTTCCCTTTCTGTGCTGAGCTCTCATCTTCAGTCCAAGTCTTCCGAATGGGAGGGCGCCTTTGCCATGGCTGAAGGGCGAGAGGTTGAGGACATGTTGAGACCCTTGCTGAGATCGACCAACAAGCTCAATGTTTTTGAATTGCCTGGAGGGCGACCAGGACTGTCGCCAGAACAAATCCTCAGGGTTTGGATATCGATGGGGGGAGAGGGAGAGTTGAAAGATGACTTGGGGGCATGGCTGAAATCCTCAGCGCAGAACCCTCGCTATTTGACGGGTTCTTTCTACCTTGTTGGTGAGGCTCTTAAGGAGCTTGGATTTCAGGCTGAGGAACTTTGGCCTCAGCCCATCTGAAGGTCGACAGCCCGAAACTCTTCTCCCTCTCTAAGGATTCGGCAGCGGAATTTGGCGCCTGGCTTGGGATGCTTTACGGTTTTTGGGAGGTCCTTTCCCACGATGTTCACTTTTTTTCTCAGGGGAGTTTCAACGACGCCTCGTTGTTTGTCCTGACTCCAGCGTAGCAGAGTCGAGCCGATAAAGGCTTTCTTGTCGAAGAGATCCATCCGTTTGATGCTTCCCTGTAGGTCGTTGAGGAAGGGGGCCGTCTTCTGTCTTGACGGAAGGTCTCCGCAACAGCCAATCCCTCCCCATTCGAAGAAGGTTTCCATGTCGACAGGGGTTTTGTAGCCTAGTCCAAAGATGGGTTCATTTTGAAAATTTCTCGTTTTAGGTTGTCCTTTGTGGGCTTCCTCGAGGTCCAGCATGTCTAGTCTTAAAATTCGTCCCCGAAAGTGGAAGGGAGCCTTAGGGTCGCTGGGTTTCTTGGAAAAGGCGTAAATGTCGGCGTGGTGAGTGTCGTTCCGGAAAATGAAGAGGCGTCGGTCGATGGGGAGGCTTTCACCTTCGATGTCCTTGTTCACGATTCGCCCCATCACTTCCTTATTGCCCATGGAGAGCTCAGAGGCAATCAGATCGAAGAAGGGCTCGACTTGGTCGAGATGATGGAGGGACTCAGGGGCCGTATTCATGATTTCCTTTTAGAGGGCGGAGCAGGTGTTCCAGACCGTTGCTTTTGATCTCGTACATGAGCCCGAGAAGTTCTCCAATTTCCCCATCGGGAAAACCTCGCTCAAAGAACCAGACCAGATAGGGTTCGGGTAGATCACAGAGTTTCAGTCCTTTAAAGCGACCAAAAGGCATCGGGGTTTTCACAACCTTGAGGAGATGCCCCTTGAAGATCTCTGGGTTCGTCCAGTCCATGGGAGAACCTTAGGAGAAGGGCTTGAGAGGAAAGGGAGTTCGCTCTTTAATTTGTGACGAAGGGTCTAAAACCCCACCATGCCCCTTTACTGGATATATCTTGCCCTAGGAATATTGGGGCTGCTTTCTGAGCTCGTCCTTCCGGGAGCGGTCGCCTCGGCATTTGGGCTGGCCTCTCTCAGTGTCGCCTTTGGCCTTTACGTGGGGTGGTTGGAAGGACTTCCTTCATCCTTTCTGGGGTGCACCATGTTGGCTGTGGTCTACAGTATTGGGCTCAGGGCTGTCGTAGGCCAGATTGGCCAAGGTGAGTCCCATGAGGGAGAAATTGATGAAGACGTGCAGGCTTTTGGTTCCGTTGCCGATGTCCTTCAGGAATTTGATGAAGTTAAAGAAGGTCGGATTCGTCTTCATGGGAGTGACTGGCCAGCTCTTTCTCATGATGGTAAGATCTCCAAAGGGGAGAAAGTGAAGGTGATTGGTCGAGAAAATCTGATCTGGATGGTCGAAAAGATTGATGGCGGAGAGCCTCATCCATGATGTTTATTAAGCTTTTAAGGACTTAAGGAGAAAGAATGGCTTTAGTATTTGTTATTCTGTTAATCGTTTCTGCGGTGTTAATCAAGAAAACGGTGATTTTTGTTAGCACGCGTGAACTGGTTGTGAAAGAGCGACTAGGGAAATTTAGCGAGGTGATGGATCCCGGCCTTCATATTCTTGTGCCCTTTATCGATAATGCTTCTTATAACGTGGAGATGCGTGAGCAAGTGATCAACGTCCCTCCTCAATCGTGTATCACCAAAGATAACATCCAAGTGGAGGTGGACGGAGTGGTTTACCTCAAGGTGATGGATGCCTACAAAGCAAGTTACGGTATTGCGAACTATCAACGTGCGGCTGTGAACTTGGCTCAGACAACGATGCGTTCGGTGATCGGTCGACTCGATCTCGATGACACCTTCAGTGAAAGAGACAAGCTGAATGAATTTATCGTGAAGGAAGTGGATAAAGCTTCAGATCCTTGGGGGATCAAGGTTCTTCGATATGAAATCCGCAATATCACACCAGCTCTGAGTATCATCGACACCCTCGAGAAACAGATGGAAGCTGAGCGAGCTAAGCGAGCGGAGATCGTTCTCTCGGATGCTGGCAGGCAGGCTCGGATTAATAAATCAGAAGGTGAGAAGCAGCATGCCATCAATCGCTCTCAAGGGAGCAGGCAGTCAAAAATCCTTGAGGCCGAAGGGCGAGCAGAAGAAATTCGCATGATATCCACATCAACAGCTACGGGCATCGAGATGGTGGCCAAGGCGATGTCCAGCAAAGGTGGAGACCTTGCGGTTGAAACCCAACTGATGGAGCAGTATATCGACAAATTAGGCGAAGTGCTGTCGCTGTCGACGGTGAATGTCTTGCCTCCAGAGGTTGCCAAGCTGCAGGCTGGTTTGGAAGGGATGGGGCAGATTGTCGGTCAAACGGTCAACAAGGATTAAGGAGAAAACTATGAATTTCACTGTGATCAACAATGCATCAATGTACGTCCTTGGGCTGTTCTTTTTATGGATACTCATCAAATTTCTGCGTAGTATTCGAATCGTCCCTACTCAATCCTCCTACATCGTTGAGCGGTGTGGAAAATACCACCGAACCTTGGACGCCGGTTTTCATGCCTTGATACCTTTTATGGATGAGGTGTCTTTTATTCAGGACCTTAAAGAAGTGTCGATCGTGGTCGAACCACAGGAATGCTTTACTCGCGACAACGTCAAAGTTGAAGTCGACGGAGTTCTTTACCTCAGTGTGATGGACCCGGTGAAGGCCAGCTATGGGGTGACTGACTTTAATTTTGCTGCCACTCAGCTGGTTCAAACAACCACCCGTTCAGTCATCGGCCAGATCTCCCTAGACAAAACTTTTGAGGAAAGGGATATGATCAACTCTAAGGTCATTGAGGTTCTGACAGAAGTTGAGTCGACGTGGGGTATCCGGGTTCACCGCTATGAGGTGAAGAACATCGTGCCTCCCAGAACCGTTCAGGCGGCCATGGAACGCCAGATGACGGCAGAGCGCGAACGTCGTGCCATTATTGCCACGTCTGAGGGAGCAATGGCCTCGCTGATTAACGAGTCCGAAGGGATGCGTCAGGAGATGATCAATAAAGCTGAAGGTGTGAAGCGCCGCCTCATCAACGAGGCCGAAGGTAAATCCGAGGAAATTCTTTCTATCTCCAAAGCTACCGCAGAGTCGATCATAAAAATCGCAGAAGCTGTTTGTCTGCCCCAAGGGGAAGACGCTCTCAGGATGCGGCTTGGACGTCGACTCATTGACCAGATGGAGCACCTTCAGGATCCATCGACGAAGGTGATGTTGCCAAAGGACTTGAGTTCCATCAAGGATTGGCTGAAAGACCTTGATACTCTTCCGAGTGTTTTGAAAGACTGAGTCCAAAGAATATTTTGCCCTGCGCCCCTCGTCTCTAAGCCCTTTCCGACATAAGAGACGAGGGAGCAGCGTCAGAATCTGTTCTGAGCTAAGGGAAAGATTGCCTCATCTCTGGGTGTCGGGGATGGCAATCGAGGTCGATCACCATATCATGGATGGGTGTCACTGAAGACTTTTACCCCCATCTGGCTTGGGCTAACGCCACTGATCGCTCTTTCAGGTCTTTATTGGCTACACACCAGCTTTATGTCGGATCTCGACAGTGAAGTTGATTCGAGTGGCACGGCTCAGATTGAAAGTGTCAGGGATGCAAATGGTGGCCAAGAATCGGGAGATGCGTCTTCAGAAGGAATCACTAAAAATGAGTCTGGAACGTTAGATCAAAAGGAAGGAGGCTCAAAAAAACCTTCAACAACGGGCTATGGGAAAGAGAGCCAGGGAGGAAAAGCCGTTGCTGGGTTGCCCCTGGGCGTTGGGCAGAAAGATCCAGGAGCTCCGAGGAACATTCAGCAGGTGAGAGGAGGTGTTGTCGGAAAGGTTGTGGGGTCAGGAAAGCCAGTGGCGATCAATGGAATTCAGCCTATATCGACACAGAGTGAGCCTGGTTCAACAAATCAGAGCACCGGTGGAGGAGACCCAATCATGAGTTCTTCAGAGAACACTGGAGGCGCAGATGACGTGAATGAAGATTTGGCTCTACAGGGCGAAGCGAACTCCGACGCCGAGAACGCAGATACAGGTGAAGAAGATGATGTGCTTTCGGAGGATGAAAAGGAAGAAGACCTCTCCACTCAGATATTTCCATTTAATGCAACTCTCTATTCCACGTCGAGTAGAACGATCCCCTTTGCGAATATCTATAAAACTGAGAAAGGCTCTAACGAGTTCTACGATGCCCTTAATTCAGGGCAAGTCGATAGAGTCTTAGAGAACGCGGTCTATGTCGCTACGTCAGATGTGGAAGGGAAACTTTCCTTTGAAGTTAGCGGAAGTGCCAACGCAATCATTCTTTTTGGAGAATACGCTGGAGTCATTCGCATTGTCTTTGAGAATATGGTCGATGCTTCGACGGCTTGGGATAATTCATATGTAACTCTCGAAGACGTTGAAGACATTTACACTTTCAGGGGAAAAGTGGTGGATGAAGAAGATAAACCTCTTCGATATGCAGAGATTCTGATGGATGAAAGTCTTCTCGATGCTGACTTCGAACAGAAGGGGGCGGGAACTCACGCGAAGACTGACAAGTACGGAAAGTACGTCTTTAATGTTAGAGTTGAAGCCTTTCCGATTGACGTCATCTGCAAAGTTAAGGATCGGCTGCCTGAAAAGGAAACGATCCAATACGACAATGGCAGGTCCTTGTTCATCGACAACATTGACTTCGTCGTGCCAAAGGACAAGTTTCATGCCGTTATCAAAAATGGTCTGGAGTGGCTGGTGCAACAGCAAAATGGCTCTAGCGGAGCATTCGGGAGGAATCACCCCCAGATCAGTACTTCACTGGCTTGCTTATCTTTAATCGCACAGGGGCATATTTCGAAATCATCAGTCTATAGTGAGAATCTCAGGAAAGGCCTGACCTACCTTTGTGCCGAAGCAAAAAAGAAGAACAATTATTATTTTGGAGAGGGCAGGATGTACTCCCATGCTCTCGTCTCTTTGGCATTGAGTGAATCCTTAGGGGTTCTTCAGGAAAAGAAGGACAACGACATGGTTAGGGGTGCGCTGGAGAAAACCGTTGAACACATTGTTGAATCTCAGAACCAAAAAGAGGGAACAGACCATTTTGGTGGTTGGCGATACACTCCCAGGAGTAAGGATTCCGACCTTTCGGTGTCCGCCCTTCAAATCCTTGCTCTGCATTCAGCCATGAAGAATGGGATGAGTGTTCCAAGTCAAACCCTTGAAAAGGCATCAGGGTTTGTTAGGAACATGTATTCGGACTCGATGAAGTGTTTTCTTTATGCAAAACCGAATAAAACGACGACGGCGATGCGCTCGGCAGGAGTCGTTGCCATGAATGTTCTCAAACTCAATCTTTCAAAAGAAGATGTGACGAAGATCACTCAATCTGCAAAGGCTTTATTAAACTATCGCCCTCAGAAGAAGACGAGGTACTTCTGGTACACAAACTACTATGCCTTTACCGCAGCTTCAATCATGGGTGGGCGACACGACGACTTCATTCCTGCTCTGAAAGAAACGATCATTGAGAAACAGAATGAATCGGGATCTTTTGAAGGGGAAAAGAAGTATGGGGAAGTTTATTCCACAGCATTTGCTTTGATCATTCTCGGCTCGCCCATTGTCTACTAGATCTAAACATAAAAATGGAACTTTTGATTGTCGGCAGAGGGTGTTAGCTGACCTTGCTGAATAAATCTTGGAAAAAGTCAGCATTTTTCATGGGATCATCAGAAGCCCGAATAAACTGGGCTCTGATGGACATCCTCAGATCGTGAATTGGGAAATATATTAGAGGGTAGTTTAGCCTGATGCTCCAACGAGTTCTTCAGAAAATATTAGACCGGTATCGTGCGACTCGCTTGGATCGGCTGGATTGGATCACTCGTAATCGATTGGTGATGGAGAAAGGGAGGCGTCAGCTTGAAGCCTCAGCCCAAAAGCACGCTCAAGACGCTGACCGCAAGACGATTCTCTTCTGGGGAGTTATGCCCTGGGAAAGAGGAGGCGTGGAGCACATGATCGCCAAAAGTATGGAGGCGAGGGGGCACCAGATTCATGGAGTCATGTGCTCAGGAGACTTTTCTGCCTGCAGCATGGAATCGATTCTTTTCCCTCGACCTTCTTGTGGAGACTGTGTCGAGAGACACCAGCGCCTTTTGGAATCGGTGGGCCTGGAAAAGCATTATCGACCAATCAAGGATTATATAAGCGAAGACGAACGGAAGGGCTTGGAAAAGAAAATTGACGCCTGCACACCCCAAGAACTGAAGGACCTGATCATTGAAGGTGTT
>Ga0233432_10002411_pt1 | contig 17382 bp, 19 predicted proteins | sample SI_122_August201_6_FD_179870 | JGI IMG/M metagenome (GOLD analysis project Ga0233432, IMG submission 179870) | Seawater microbial communities from Saanich Inlet, British Columbia, Canada - SI_122_August2016_10_MG | ecosystem: Environmental > Aquatic > Marine > Inlet | place: Canada: British...
TAAATCCAGTTGTGCCCACATTAGCCAAGTTATTGGCAATGTTATCCACTGATCGTTGCTGTGCACTCATTCCGAGTGCTGCTGTACTTAATGCTCTAAACATATCTTTTCTCCTTATTTAATATCTTCCTAACTGTGAAGTAATTTTACCAAGTAATTCGTCGGTGGTTCTCATAGCTTTTTGCTGAGACTCGAATAATTGCATTGTCTGCATCATATCCACCATTTCATTTAATGGTTGTACATTGCCTTTCTCATAAAATCCCTGATGAACTTTTGAGGATTCATCCGGCGATAAACTTGCTATTGTATCTACTTTAAAATATCCATTACCGTGTCTCTCTAAATCCGAGGTCTTTGCAGGTTTTAGTATGGCAATTTTAGATTTTTCATTACCATTTATATATATAGTCCCATCTTGACTTACTTTAAAATCTGATACATCACTATTTTCAGACCCATTTACCAATTCTTTTAATTCAATTAAACCATTTGTTCCTAATACTGGATTACCTTTATCATCGACTAGAACACCATCAGTATCTAAATGAAAGCGACCATTTCTGGTTAAATATGTACGATCTCCTTCCTGAACTGTAAAAAATCCTTCTCCTTCAATAGCTATATCAAATGAATTCCCAGTACCCTCTAGAACGCCTTGACTCATATCAATTATCTGCATAGGTAAACCTTGTGAAATTCTTTTACCATCTACTTCCTCAGTGTAAAGCTCATAAAAAATCTTATTTCCTTTAAATCCAGGCGTATTCAGATTCGCTAGATTATCAGCGGTCATATCTTGTGACTTACTGAGAGCCTGCATTGCTCGCATTTGTAAATGAATTTGCTCGACCATAAGAATTGTGTGTTTAATATTGTCTTCGACATATTTTAATAAACAATTGTTATGCCGCTTATTTGCATAATAATGTTAGAAGTAAAATGATTAATAGAATTTCGACGATTAATGACTCTTTAAGCCATTTATTTGGACTTTATAAGAGTGTTTTATAAAAAAAGGAATCAAATCAGGAGTGGATTTTTTTTAGAATAATTTTCCTATTAAGAGGAATATTTTTTCTGTGTCTACTTTGATTGTTCAAGAAATGTGACCTTTATGAGTATTAATTACATAGCCATGAATTCAGCATACTTTGGTATCATTTTTGACATTTATAGTGCATGGCAGAAAAAGATACAAGTCAAGATAAAACGGAAGAACCTACAGCAAAGAAGCTGAAAAAGGCTCGTGAAGAAGGCAATGTTAGTTTAAGCAAAGAGATCTCCTCTATAGCTTTACTTTTTGCTTCACTCGCAGGTTTAATAGGCTTAGGTAGCAATGTGGCTAGAGGTATTGTTGAGGAATTTCAATATTTTTTTAAAAATTCGTCGCTACTCATAAACAATATTGACCAAGCTGATGCTGTATTTAAAGATTCATTATCTAGTTCTTTTCAGCTTTTGATTCCTTTCTTTATAGTCTTAATGATCACAGCATTAATTACAAATCTTGGGCAAACTGGCGGTTTATTCTCATTTAAATTACTAGAACCTAAATTCAATAAATTAAATCCTATAAGTGGTGTTAAAAAAATAATATCAATTAAAGGTCTAGTTGAATTACTAAAAAGTGTATTAAAATTAACTATTGTAACGACTATCGTATTCTTTTTTATAGCCAATCAGATAGATTACTTTGTCTCTTATGTTACGAGTGACATAAAATTTAGTACACAAGATATAGGGCCATATATAATTGAATTTGTAGTATACATTCTGCTAGCTCTGTTTTTACTATCTATTGGTGATGCAATTTTTCAAAGGTTTCAGTACAAAAAAGACTTGAAAATGACCAAACAGGAAGTAAAAGATGAATTTAAGGAAATGGAAGGTGATCCAAGGTTAAAAGCAGAAAGAAGACAGTTTGGTTTAAAGCTACGACGTCGACCGCGACTAGACCATGCTGTTTTAAGTGCTGATGTTATTATTACTAACCCTACTCATTTTGCTGTCTGTTTAATGTATAACCCAGATGTACATTCTGCACCAATTGTCTTAGCAAAAGGGCAACGACTTAGAGCATTAAAAATTAAGGAACTGGCAGCTCACTATGGTACGCCAGTTGTTGAAAATAAACCTGTTGCACGAGCCTTATTTGCTACTTCTGAGGAAGGAGAAACCATTCCTTCCGATTTATTTAAAGCTGTAGCAGAAATTCTTGCATTCATATTTGAACAAAAAAATAAACTAGCATCTTAAATTTATGGCAACTCAAAATATTAATCGCCAAATACTAAGCAATATTTTCTTACAAAAGGATGTACTTATTTCATCAGGAGTAATTTCAATTCTTCTGATAATGATACTTCCAGTTCCTACTATTGTAATGGATTTTTTACTTGCCGTAAATATTTCACTTTCACTAATTGTTATATTAGTCGCTTTTTATACACTTAAACCATTACAATTTGCTGTATTTCCAGGAATGCTACTCATATTGACCTTATTTCGACTTGCTTTAAATGTGAGTACAACTCGATTAATTTTGAGTGAAGGTGACGCAGGGTCAATTATTGAAACATTTGGTGGTTTTATTGTCCAAGGCAATTATGTAATAGGCATAATTATTTTTACTGTATTAGTAATTATTAATTTTATTGTAATTACAAAGGGTGCATCAAGGATTGCTGAAGTTGGCGCTAGATTTACACTAGATGCTATGCCTGGTAAACAAATGTCTATAGATGCCGATTTAACTGCTGGGCTTATTACAGATGAAGAAGCCAAAAAAAGAAGAGAAGAAATATCCAGTGAAGCAGATTTTTATGGAGCTATGGATGGTGCTAGTAAATTTGTGCGGGGAGATGTAATTGCAGGGCTTTTAATCACAGTTATAAATATAGTGGGTGGATTGATAATTGGAACAGTTCAAAATGGTCTTAGTATTGCTGATGCAGCTTCACAGTATACATTACTTACAGTAGGTGATGGCTTAGTATCCCAAATACCTGCACTATTGATTTCTACTGCATCTGGTATTATAGTCTCACGAGTAGCATCTGAGGGTAATTTAAGTAATGATCTTTCAGAGCAATTACTTGGAAATCCTAAAACTGTAACAATTGCAAGTTTCTTTATATTCTTAGTAGGGCTTATCCCTGGTCTACCTTTTTTACCATTTACATTAATTGCAGGCGCCATGTTATATCAGGCATATAAAAGATATAATAGTGACGAGGATGCTAAAACAGTAGAAGAAGAAGCAAAATTACTTTCTCAGGTAAATGCTCAAGAGGATGACAAACCTGAGAATTACCTTTTAGCAGAAACTCTTGAATTGGAAATAGGATACAGCTTAATACCACTAGTAGAAAAACAACAAGGTGGTGATTTATTGGACAGAATGAAATCTATAAGAAAACAATTAGCCAATGAACTTGGTATCGTAATCCCTTCCATTAGAATACGAGATAATGTTCAATTAAATGCTAACGCATACAGTATAAAAATGCGGGGAATAGTACAAGCTCAAGGTGAAATATTACCGGGATATCATTTAGTTCTATTACCCGCGAATATTAAACCAGATATTCAAGGAATACCTACAAAAGACCCTGCATTTGGAATGGATGCAATGTGGGTTAGTACGAAAAATAAATATCAAGCTGAAAAATATGGCTTAACTATTATTGAAAGTGGCGCTGTTTTAACCACCCATTTAATGGAACTTTTAAAGAAAAATGCGTTTAAACTGGTGGATAGACAAATGGTTCAAAAACTTGTTGATAAAGCGAAAGAACAGGCCCCAGCTGTTGTAGAGGAGTTAATACCAGACGGGCTAAAAATAGGCGCAATTCAAAAAGTTCTGAAGAGATTATTAAAAGAAGGTGTACCTATTCGTGACTTGGTTACTATACTAGAAACTCTTGCAGACTATTGTCATCAAACAAAGAATACTGATGTTCTAAATGAATATTGTAGAGCTGCATTAGCTGATACAATAACCAAACAGTTTACTAATGATAATGATGAAATTGAAGTATTAATGCTAGACTCTTCATTAGAATCTCATTTACTTAGCCAGGCTCAACTAGGTAAATTAGATAGCTCCACTCTAAGTATGACCCCAACAAATATTGAAAATATTTACGAAAGCGCATCCTTAGGATTCAGTAAAATGATACAATCAGGGTTAAAACCCATATTACTAACCTCTCCTATACTTAGATTTACTATCTATGAATTTTTTGCACCAATACTTCCAGAAATTGTGGTATTATCTTATAATGATATAACACCAAGAGTTCAATTTAAAACTATTGACAGGATTAAAATAGAACTCTCAAGTGAAGCGGATAAAAAATCTAATTCTAAATTTACTAATGCTTTTGCGTAGACTATATTTACCAATATTATTACACAACAAGTTTCTACTATAATAATTCCTATCAATGGATATTATCCACTATTACGGTCAAACCCGAAAAGAAGCTGTTAGTAAAGCCATATCAGAATATGGTAAGGATATCTATATTCTCAACGAAGCACCTAATAATCTGGCGAATGGATTAGTTGGTGTTTCAATCATTCCAAATGAAGAGGCCCTGGATGACGCCTATCCAGAAATCGATAAAACTAATACTACCGATTCTAAATCGTCACTAAGTAAACTTAGAAAATTAGCACTAAACTACGAGGTCGAATACAGCAATCGATCAAAAAGACCAAATAGAAGACTAAAAAGTGATAATGAACAAGCATCTTCAAATTTTCAATTTGCAAAAACAGGCAATGAACAAATAAATGAACAAAACATTATCGGAAAGCTCGAATCAATTGAAAATGCATTAAAAAGATTAAATCATTCAAAAAACCTAGATTTTTATGATCACCCCATTTTTCTTCAATTACTAAAAGCTGGAATTACTGTAAATAATGTTAGTGAATGGTTTCTTCGAATAATGAATACTGGCATAGATCCATTTGAAAATCCTGAAAAATTTAATGAGCACATATCCAATTATATCGCACATATAGTTGGAAGAGATTCAGCAGAATTTATAAGATCACGAAGTATTTATTTTGGAGGTACTACATCTAATAAAAGAGCTCTAATTAGTGATTTAATTCGATCAATTAAAATTAAATCTCCTACTTCAACTATTGGAGTTATCATTGTAGATCTAGATCAAAATTATCAAAGAGGAATGGAACTTGAATTCTATTGTAATAAATATAAAATCCAATCGGCTATAATAAATACCTTTAAGGTATTTGAAGAGTCTTTTCAATCTTGGCATCATTTTGATTATATCCTTATAGATACTCCAGATATTTATGCACATAACGGAAACACAGAATTGATCTGTGATACCATACAAAATTGGTTAATTAAGCTTGATGACGTTGTTGAAAATATTTGGGTTCAAAATTCTGCAATATGTAATGATGATAAAAGCCTTGTGGAATGGATTAATGAACATATTAGAGCGACACAAATTGCTTTTTCACATTTCGATCAAATTGATAGGTTAGGCAGCTTACTTTCCTTTTTAAATGGATTAAATGCGAATTGTAAGCTGTTGCATATTGATAATGTCTCAAATGAAAAAATTAAATTGTTTGAACCAAAATGGTTCATCGGTAAATTACTAGGCCAACTATAAACATGAAAGAAGGTATAATTACTAGCTTTTTAAGTGGCAAAGGCGGTGTGGGTAAAAGTTTTATCACAACGAATATTGCGATCCAGCTTACAAAGAAAGGTTATAAAACCGCTGTAATTGACTGTGACCTTGGTTTTTCAAACTTATCTACACTAATTAATAGAAAAATAAATTTCACTGTAATTGATTGGATTAATCAACAAGCTTCTTTGAATGATATTTGTGATAAAGCACCACAATTTACATTACTAACAGTGAGTAACAACTTTGAACACAATACTGTTAATAATGAGATTTTATTTAATGCATTAGATCAAGTAATCAAATATCTCAAGAAGAATTATGATTTTGTGTTGATTGATTCACCTGCTGGTTCACCACCTATTGCATTTTGGATACTTGATGTTTCAGATTATTCTAATTTAGTTCTTATTGATGAACCTACTTCAATATCTGACGTATATAGACTTTGTAAATATGTTTTCAATATAACAGGAGATTATAAATTTAATGCTATAATAAACCAATCAGAAAACGAAGAAGACGGATTAGAGACTTATTCTAAGTTTAAACATCTAATAAAAAATTTTCTAAAAAAAGACATTCCATATTTTGGGCAAGTTGTCAAAAAAAATATTATCGCAGAATTAATGAAAAGTAACCAATGTATACGAATAACTAATGTTGAAGATGATATTCGAACGCAATTTGATATATTAAGTAATCAAATTATTAAACTTAATAAAGACTAGTACCCCGTTAATAACGCTATATAGAAAAAATGATATTAACCATAATTCTAATTATTACTTTAGTCACATTCGCATTATTGCTCCTAGCTGGTCTAAGTATAGAAATGGCCCTGTATAGAAGTATATTTACATTTATGGTTCTATTTGCGGTGTTTTATTTTTCTATGTATTTGATTAAAGTAATTAGACAAAATGATAACATTGAAAATTAAATTTTCATATCATGGTATTGTCGACTAAGTTTATTTAATGAATAAACATTAATTTACATACTACACTTAGATTAGATATACATTTTAACAATGATAGAAGAAAAGAACTTAGAAGAACTCACAAAACTTTACTGCGAAGAAAAAAAATCAAGTTTACGAGATCTAATAATAAGCAAATCTCTACCATTAGTTAGAAGTATTATAGGTAAAATAAATAAGCCCAATACTTTACATACTCAATTTGAAGATCTTGAAAATTCAGCTATAGTTGGTTTAATTCAAGCTTTAGATAGTTTTGACTGCCAAAAAAATGTACAATTTAGTACATATGCTTATTACAGAATTAAAGGAAGTATAATTGATTATTTAAGAAGTGTAGATCAGTTACCACGAAAAGACAGAGTTGATTATGGTAGAATTCAAGAAGCTATATCAATACTTAGTCAAGAATTAGGCAGAGAGCCTACTGATAGTGAATTGTCAGAAAGGCTTCAAATGGATATCGATGATTATAACGACTTGATGGCTAATGTTCATCAAAGACATGTCCTGTCATTAGATAATTTTGATAATGATGATGATTCTTTTAATCCCTATCAAACTTTAGAGGATGTATCCAATCAAAGACCAGATGAAGAAATAGAATCTAGAGAGAAAACAGATCAAATCTTAAATAAGATTAATAAACTCAAAAACAGAGACCGATTAATTCTGATGTTATATTATTATGAAAATATGACAATGACAGAAATTGGTTTACTATTAAATATATCAGAAGCCAGAATTTCTCAAATAATAGGTAAATTATTAATACAGCTAAAAGCTGACTTAACCCTAAACTAAAACAGAATCTTTAAAGTTTTTTTGAAATTTGCCGATAAGTTAAGAAATTGTACTTATGCGTTTAAAAAAACTGTCAAAATATTCTTATTTAAGCTTCATTGATCGATTCAGACAAGATATTGATGAGACTAATCCTGTATCACGAGTCGAACCAGTAAAAAATAATACCAATGATGAAAATAATGAAGCTAACGAGCTGTATAAATCAAGAGAAATTTTACTGCACATGAATTCTTCGAGAAAAGAAGAATATGATAGTGCCCGTAAAAAATTCTCGTTAGAAAAAGAGTCAGAGCAGAAGCAAATTAATCATCTAAAAAGCGATACGAATATCGGTAGAAATATCGATTTTACTATTTAAAAGTAGTCTTCTATCTGCTAATTACTTCTATCATTTCCATTAAATATTCCGGAATTCGAGTGAATATTATCTCGTAAATAGTGGGTAAGTATGGAATTAATAAAATTAACAGAATTAACCCAACTCCAAATTTTATTGGCAGTGAAATGAACATTAGATTCACTTGTGGCATTATTCTAGCAAAAATAGCAAGTGAAACATCTATAAGAAGAATCACTAAAATAAATGGTATAGTTATCTGTAATCCTATTAGAAATAGAAATGTTGCTATTTCTAATAAGTAGGGACCTATGTAGTAAACATTACCTGTTCCCAGCGGCACTATCTCAAAGCTTTTAATAAGACCGTTTAGTAGTATTTTTTCTCCACCTATCCCAAGAAATATTAATACTCCTAATGTTGTGAGTAAATTACTAAGTACACTATTTTGTTGTTGAGTCGAGGCGTCAACCATATTTGCAAAACTAAGGGAAGTCTGATAACTAATAAGTGACCCTGCTAAGTCTAAACCTGCAAATATGATCTGTCCAGTAAAACCTAGTGCTACACCTATTAATATTTCCTTAATTACTATTGTAGATATCTCAAGTATTGACAATTCCAGAGTTGGATTAAAACCTTGTAATACTAGTACATTTAAAATTAAAAAAGAGAATATAATAGCTGCATATAATTTAATTTGATTTGGTATCGAATTACCATTAAAGAAAGGTGCTGATAAAAAGAATCCCGTGACTCTTAGAAAGATAAAAAACGCTGATAATATTATGTTTAAGCTAAGAGACAAAATATATATGCTAGCAATAGCACTTTAAAGATTTGCTATTGCATTAAAGATGTTAATCATAAAATCAACCATAAATTGTAGCATGAATGAAAAGCTAAAAAATAATACCACTACAACTGCTGCCATTTTAGGTATATAACTTAAAGTCATTTCTTGAATTGATGTAGCAGCTTGAAATACTGCCACCATAAGACCTAAAACTAATGCAGCTAGCATTGCTGGGGAAGTCAATATAACAACCGCTTGAAGCATTTCTTGTACCCAGTAAAGCGAAGTTTCAATGTTCATAATCTGCTAGTTAAAACTCTCAATTAATGATTGCACCAATAAATACCAACCATCTACTAGTACAAAAACTAGTATTTTGAATGGTAGTGAAACCATAACTGGCGGCAAAAACATAATTCCTACGGATAGCAATATTGATGCAACTACTAAATCGATTATCATAAATGGTAGATAGATCATAAATCCTATTTGGAAAGCAATGGTAAGTTCGCTTATTGTATATGCTGGAACTACAACAAAAATTGGTAGTTCATTGATAGCATCAACACTAGATATACCCGCCATATCCATGAAATATAATAAATTATCCTCATCTGTTTGCTTAATCATAAATTCTTTGATTGGGACAGAAGCTGCAGCTAATGCTTCAATCTGATTCATTTCTTCTTGTACATATGGTTGATAAGCCTCTTCATTTATTTGATCAATTGTTGGCTTCATTATGAAAATTGTAAGAAACAAAGCTAGACCAATCAGTACCTGGTTTGGCGGAGATTGCTGTGTTCCAAGTCCCATTCTTAAAAAGAAAAAAACGATCACTATCCTAGTAAAGCTAGTCATCATTGTAATTATTGCCGTACCAAAAGATAATATGGTAATCAGTAATAAAGCTTGGATTGCAAGTGCCAGTTCATCTTCGTCTGATTCATCTTGATTTCCAATTTGAATACCAATTGGAGGTATTTGAGCAAAGATTGGGGTTTGAAATTGAACCAGAGTCTGCGAAAAATTTATACCCAGTAAGGGTGCATCATAACCATAAGCGGTTGATGGGCTAGTTAAAAAAAATACTAGAAGCAAATAAGGGATTTTTAATGAATTTAATTTCATCGATTAATTTTATACATAAGCGATTTATAACAGAAATTATTATTCAGAACTCACAGTTTTATCTTTACTTAGCCAATCATTTTTTTGGAACTTACCTAACATACTCATACAAGATTGACTCGCTGAAAGAATCCAAACTTCATTGTTGACTTCCATAACAATAATTCTAGAATTCTCATCAATGTCTAGTCTTTCAATAATCTTCAAATTTTCAGATGAAACCTCATCAGAAATCAGCGATGTTTTCTTTAAAGATAGCCAGTAGACATACATCAATGCACTTACTAAACCAATAAACGTTATATATACACCAAGGTTTGATCGTGTTTCTTCGGAATCACCAGTTGTCCCGAAATTACTATCCATGCTTAATACCAATAGTAACCAGATTACCATGACACCGATACCAAAAAATGAGATGTACCTCAAATATTTTCCAGATTTGGTTGTAGATTTAAAAATATTAGGTTGAATATTGCTCATTTATGATTGTTAAGTTTGGTAGAAATTAGTTTAGAGATTCTAACCCCAAAATGTTCACCTATCACCACAACTTCTCCCTTAGCAATATTTAGTCCATTGACCAATACATTAATTTGTTCACCTGCCAAATTTTCTAGTTCTACTACTGATCCCTTGGACAAGTTTAAAACATCACCTAATGGCATAGTGATACGGCCTAATTCTACTGATACCTCAACATTAACATCCTTGAGCATATCAAGATTATTTGATGAATCAAGATTTGTTTTTTCTACATCATCAAATTCATGAAATTCAACTTTTTCAGCTTTAGTATCCTCATCTGAAGTTATATTTTCATCTTCTTTAGGCGCCTGATCTGCAGATTCGTTTATTGTTGATTCTGTTTCAGAAACAGTATCTCCAAGTACATTTTCATCTTCAAGTTCTTCTTCATTCATAATATTAAATAGTTTGTTTTGTAATTGTTTTTTTTACAATCTCTACGAGTTTAACTGATCTATGACCATCACTTTGACCTGGGTAAGCTTTAAATTTAATTTTGTCTTCTGCTAATATACTTAACGGTTGACTGATTTTTTGTTTTAATGGTATAACATCACCTTTTTGTATTTGATTCAAATCATCAATACCCATATTAATTTGACCTAATAACACTTTTAATGTGAGTGGCATATTTTTTATTGTTGCTTGAAATGATTTTACATCACTATCATCTAAAGTAGTAGCAACAAATGATTGACTTTGATTAATGTTATCATTGACTACCTCCTTTAAAAAGGTTGAAGTATATCCAATTTGAAGTATTTCTTTTACTTCACCAAAACTTAACTCAAATTCAACGACAACAAGTTTGTCAGTTTTTTTAAGTGCTAATAGTTCATAATCTTTTTCAAAAATTGAACTTTTCAGAGACATAGACATAATAGGTTCCCAAACATTAAAAATTTGGGTTAATACTCCTTTTGAAAGTCTAGATAAAATCTTTTGCTCAATGGCAGTCAAATCAATTCTTTCAGGCTTAATATCTCCAGTACCACCACTCTCCTTATTTATATATTTATGGCAATAATCTGTTGGAAACATAACAAATAGTGCCCCTTCGGACTCGTTTAATAGATTTTGAGAGACTGTTAACGAGTCATTTAATGTCTCTATGAATTGGTCACTAGTATATTCATTTACTTTATTTATTGCAGAATCAACAGCTATCTTTGAAAGGTTGCCAAAAAATTGACTTAAAGACCTTGCTAGCTCTCGACTATTTTCACTAACAATTCTCATATATTCTTTCCCAAATACAATTTTGGGATGCTGAAAATCATAATTCAGGATAGATTTATCAGAATTTGATTGTTCTTTTTTTATGCTATCTGCTTCCATATCATCAATTAATCAACTTTACTTAGGTTATTGCATAATAAATTGTACGAAATATAATTCGTAAACCAAATTATTACCTGTTGGTGCTTTTGTATATTCATTGATCTGTTGTGCTAATTCTTTTTTGAAAAGTTCTCTATTTTTTACTTCAGATAATTCTTCTACCGTTTTACTTGCAAAATATTCGCCCATTAAACTGGTTAACTTTGGATTCATCTTTTCAAATTCTGATGAAAAATCTGATAAAGGATTTATAGCAACTTCTACCATCAAAAACCTGTTTGCACCGCTTCCTTTTGGATTTACAACGGTCTTTAACATAAGTAAATCATATTCAGCTTCTGGTTGATCCACTGGATTCACATTTTTGTCTATTTTTTCTAGATTTTGAAACTTATATATTTTTGGGTAGAAACTATTTACTAAAAAGTATGCAATAATTAGGAATACTAAAGCAGTAGTACCATATACACCAAACTCAATTATTTTTAATTTGGTGTCTCCACTTTTTTCCTCTGAAACCTCTTCTATATTTTCGATTTCTGCCATCTATGAATCAACCTGAAACATTTCTTCAATTACATATCTTTCTACCATACTCCATTCCTTTCTTATGTAAATCTCTACTCTTCTGTTTTGGAGTCTACCTTCTGTAGTTATATTAGTTGCAACAGGTTTATTTTCACCATAACTACTTGCCTTAAAATCTTCTGATGGCATATCAGCAGCATTCACTAAATATTGAACTACGGTAACTGCTCTTGCAGCACCTAAGTGCCAATTAGAATTAAATTTTTCACTATTGATCGGCACACTATCTGTATGACCCTGTACCTCGACTAAGGATTGCTCTGCTTTAATCACCTTTGCTACAGAATTCAGCACCATCTCAGCAAGTGGTAATAAAACATCTGATCCACTTTTGAATGTCAACGAATCATTAAGTGTGATTAATACTTTATCAGGATGTTGAAACTCTAGATCCATTTGTTCAGTAACATTGGCTTCTTTCACAACATCAGCTAATTCCTGCCATGCCGCCCTAGTCTGTTCAATATAATCAACTATACGTTCAGGTGTTGGTGTTTCACTATTTGACTGAGGTGATTTATTTGTAGCCTCAAGCAATCCCGTTTGCTCTTCAAACAATTCTATTATTGTGTCATATGTTACTGAAGTTACCCCAGGGGATAATATCCAAAGGACTAGGAAAAACGACATAAGTAGCGTTACCATATCCGAATAAGTAACTAACCAACTTGCACTTTTTTCTTTAGACTTTCCCATTCTGTATTTTCTAATCCCGTTGATTCTTTCCAAATTGTATACAATTTAGCGTCTCTACCCTTCATACCTTTTATTTCTTGATGATGCTTCAGATATTCAACTCTTGCACCAGCGTCAATATAGGTTAACAACCGTTCCTCAAGCACTCTAGGGTTATCTTTATTGACCATTGATAAAATTGCATCTTTGTACATTCTATTTCTTCTTTCTACCAAAGCCCCTAAAAATTCACATTTACCTGCTAATGGTGAGGCTATTACATTTGCAATTATTGAACCCCATAAAGTGGTCAATAACGCTATCTTAACACCTGCAATAATTAATGGGACATCACCTGTCATAGCATTGGCAAGACACAATACCATACCAACAACAGTGCCTATCATACCGAAGCCTGGCGCATAGTCTTTAATTCCATTTAGTACATCCACGCACAAATCATATTTATAGTTTAAATTAGCTATCTCGTCCTCAAGAATTTTTTCTAGAACTGTTGGATCATAACCATCCACAGCCATTCTCATTCCCGTTTGCATGTAATCACTATACATGTGATCAACATCTTCATCTAATGCTAATAAACCATTTGATCTAACTTTCCTTGCAAACAATGTTAATACTTCAAGTTCTGTCCTTAAATCCATATTAACATATTGCATTAGTTTACCCACTTGCTGGAAAGCTAGTTTAACTTTGCTTGCGCTAAAATGCATAACAGTTGCAGAAAAACACCCACCCAATACAATTATTAGTGATAAAGGATCAAAGAATTCTATGATAAACATTCCTGCAGGATCCAAAAAACCAAGAAAGCCTTTATAGGGATCTGTAAATGTTAGTAGTATCAATAAGACAATAAAAATAAGTGAAATTACATATCCTTTATCTTTAAGCATGTAACGCAAAAGTAAATATTCTATTATTAATTTTAGTAAAAATAATAAAAACACCTTACTTATTTTGTAAGGTGTTCCATTTTGTTAATATAATAAATTTATATGTCTACTAATGTAATTATATTATTATCGTTTCAGATTTACTGCCTCAACTAACATTTCATCCGATGTTGTAATTACTCTAGCATTTGATTGATATGCTCTTTGTGAAGTTATCATTTCAGTAAACTCTCGGGCTAAGTCAACGTTAGAAGTTTCTAAAAAACCTGATGCAACAGATGAACCCATTTCATTTGCAAACCCAGTATTTATTTCACCAGCTGCTGAGGATGCTTTAAATAGCCCACCTGTTACTTGCTCTAAACCATTCACATTTTGAACATCAGCTAATGCAAGAAAAGCAAGTGGTACAGTATTCCCATTATCATAAACACCCTCTACTTTACCATCACCAGATATCCCGATATCAATTAATTTTCCTTGGCCATATCCATCTTGAGATAAAGCTTTCATGGTTGTTGTACCGCCATATTGATTGAACGATATTCCTTCTTGAGGGTCGCCAAGTCCGATAGTTAGTGTATTTTCAGTACCATTTGAACTTTCGTAAGTTAATTCAAAGTTAGACTGTACAACATCTCCATTTACAAAATTAATATTACCAGTTTTTCCACTTGTAATTGTCTCTCCATCTAAGAAACTTGCTTCATATGCCCATGAATCCTCAGCTTCTTGAATAATTCTTACTATTAATGAATGTTGATTGCCAAGTGTATCAAAAACCGTAGTACTTATCGTATGTGATCCTGTATTCCCTTCATTAATAGTATTGAATATCGGAAAATTCATACTCCCAGTTCCAGTTATATCTATACCATTTACTTCAAGATCAGTCTGTCCCATTATAGTAGATTTAACACTTAAAACCCCATCAACTATACTGATACTGACATCTAATGGACTGAGTTGAGTGTTAAAATGATTTATCATGTCCTCTACAGTAGTACCATTTGCAGCAGCACCATAATTAAATGTAATAGGTACTGTAGGCGCCGTTCCATCTGGTAAAATTATATCTAATGTTAGTATATCTCCGTCTACAAATGACGCACTAGTTTGGTCAAGATCATTTAAAAGTGAACTAGCTTGTGCTGAATTACCACTCACCTTTAGACTTGACTGACTTTGAAGAGTTCTGTATGTACTAGTAGTAGAATTCAAATTTCCACCTACTGTTACAATTTCAGTTCTTTTTGGTGGTACAGTGCCTTCAAAATCTACTCTTATGTCTTCCAATGTACCTGTATTAACATTCCCATTTGGATCTGCCATAAAACCTTGAATCATGTTCCCATCACCAGAAACGAGAGATCCATTTTTATTAAAAGAAAAATTTCCAGCACGAGAGTAATAATTTTGACCATTATTATTAACTACAAAAAAACCATCACCTTCTATGGCTAAATCTGTATTCATTCCTGTTGATTGAAGTGCTCCTTGAGAGAAATCTCTATCAATACTTCCTACACGTACACCTAACCCAATTTGTTCAGTTAATTGTGGTGCGTTTGAACCTGCACCACTTCTTGCTTCATTTTTACTCATTAATTGTGAAAAAGTAACTCTTGAGGATTTAAACCCAATTGTTTCAACATTAGCAATATTATTACCAATTACATCCATCTTTTTTTGAAATGCATTCAAGCCACTTACGCCAGAATTCATTGATTTTAGTAACGCCATAGTATTATTTATTATTTATTGTTTATTGTTTGTTTTACTTAAAATTTTTTAGTCGTTTTTGACACCAATTTCTTCAACATTACCAATTGATACTTCCAGTCCATTGACAATAAGATATACCCCTGAACCTGTAAACTTAACTCTTTCAGCTATACCTTTAGTGTAGGTTAAAACAGACATCGATGAGTCGCCACTCATTGGTCTTACTTCGACGGTATATTTGCCATTCGGCATTTTATCCCCATTAGCGTTAGAACCATCCCAGGAATAATCATGCTCACCCTTTTGAACACCTTTAATAGTTTGAGTAAATACTTGATTCCCACTTTCATCTTTAATAACTATTTCAACTTCTGTGGCACTTTTTGGTATTTTATATGAAAAATCTAATGATGAACCTTCTTGCAAATTAAATTCATTTGACAAGGCCTTAACTTCTTTTCCTGTCAATGATGCTGCCATTGAGTTAGTTAAACCTGCACTCATTATATTTTGACTCTGTTGTAAATCTGTAAGTGCACTATTAACGCCTATCAACTGTTCTACAGAGTTAAACTGAGCAAGCTGACTTGCAAATTCGGTTCCATCCATTGGATTTATTGGATCTTGATTTTTCATTTGAGCAACTAGCAACTGTAAAAATTCTTGTTGGCCCATTGCATTCCTATCTGCACTATTACCTGCATAAGGATTGGTTGTACTTTGTATTCCATTTACATTCATCACGCTACCCATTCATTAGAGTTATATCCAAGACTTTTTTGACTAATTCCCTCATCACTAACTTCATCTTTAGTATGATCTGAATCTTTCATAAGATTTAATTTTTGTGTTGATGACTTAGTACCTTCATTCGATTGAGAATCATCATTTTTTCCAAAAAAGAAATTAATATCCGTTTCAAATTTATTCTGCAATCCTTCTTTAATTTTATCTACTTCATTCTCAATTTTTTGCTGGAGTTCAGATTGATTAGTTTCTATTCTGAACTGAAACTCATTTTCATATTTTCTAGCAAATACATCTACTCTTTGGCCATTCTCAAACTCTACATAAGATTTAGACCAAAGTTTTGAAATCATTTCTTTTTGATCCATAATTTTACTTATATGCTCATTAAATGAAGTTCTTTGCACTTTCGAAATTTCATTCATTTGAACATTATTATTCAAATCTTTAGAAGTAGAATTAATAAATGTTTGATCTATTGTATCATTACTTTCAGTTGTCTTTGAGGTATTTTTTCCCGAAAGTTGATCTATTTGAATTGGAAAAAGAGGGGATGAGATAATTTGATCTAAGTTCAAGTTATTTCTGCTTAAATCTTTAGCTATAACTGTATCTAGATTAACTTTAGATTTTTCCTCTATTAGTTTATTCTTTGTAGATAATCTTTCCGTAGCTAATTCCTTGATTTGTTCAAGCTTATTTTGGTCTGAGTTGTAATGAAATATTGACCCTTTAATAGATTTACTACTAGATTCAATTCCTTTTAAACTAACATTTAATTGTCCATCTTCTTGACTAATTTCAGAATCTATTGTTATTTCTTCGAGCGTACTTTCAGTAGTTGGATTCAAAGTTACTTCATCATTTATCATAACTTTATAAGTAGCGTTCCCGATATTTTTTGTGACAATTTTAGTGTGATTTTGAAATTTACTCCCATCATATTTCTTGATGTTTACTTCATCTAATAATTCTATTTGATCAGTATCTAATTGATCGGTATCTATTTGATCAGTATCTAATTGATCAGTATCTGTTTGATCAGTATCTGTTTGATCAGTATCTAATTGATTATTAATGATGTTACCTTTAAGTGTATGATTGTTTAACGCATCTATTAA
>Ga0233432_10002413_pt1 | contig 17377 bp, 12 predicted proteins | sample SI_122_August201_6_FD_179870 | JGI IMG/M metagenome (GOLD analysis project Ga0233432, IMG submission 179870) | Seawater microbial communities from Saanich Inlet, British Columbia, Canada - SI_122_August2016_10_MG | ecosystem: Environmental > Aquatic > Marine > Inlet | place: Canada: British...
CTAGAGTTTTTGCGATACGGGTGTAACTGCATAAAAAGATCAAAATCAGCCATAATATTTTTTAAGGTACTTAAATACAATTCTTTAAAACAGAATTCCTGGAAGTGAATATTCAGAAAGAAGGAAGGTTTTTAACTTTCCCCTGAGTTGAGACAATCCCAAATGGGCTATTGAAAAGCGTTTTCTTTAGATGTTCTCTCCTCTAATTAACAAAGGCCGCTTTTCCAATAATAAAAATCTATCAGTGATCTCCTGCTGTATCAAAATGCACCCAATCAAGTGAATCCTGTGCCAGATTTTCCTCTTTTATCTAATCACAGTCGTATAGGTCCCTGATTGGTTTTCCTTAGCTGATGCCCGAGCAGATGAATCGCTGATCAAACGTGAAGAATCTAGTCGGTGAAAGTTTTGAAAAGAATTATAGCAAAGCTGGAGCCCTCAAGAAAACTCACCCTTGTGAGATTTACGTAGACTTATCATCTTCTAATCAAGACAAGATGGGCCTCACATGCGTAATCTATTCATTTTTTTATCTATGATTTTTCTGGCTCTTGCTTGCGGTGGAGGCGGCGGAGGCGGGACAAGCTTCGTGACAACCTCAGCGGATCCTGTGACTATTTCAGGGACAGTTGATGATGACACCGGATTATCGAAGCCCGGAAGAGGAAAAATTACTACGTCAGGGCTTTCAATTGAAGCGACAAACCTAAATACGAATGTAGCTATCCCGTCGGCAAATCTTTCATTTAATACTTTAACCGGTGCTTACACAGTAAGTGTTCCGCAAGGGACACCGTTTTCAGTCGAGTTCGTTCAAAATAGTATTTCTGTGCTCAGTCGGGTTATCTCAAGTTCTGATACCCAGTCTAGTGGTTCAAAGGACGTTTCATTGGTAACTCATCTACAAGCAAAACGCGTATTGAAAGAGGCTGAAACAACCTCTTTGGACGCTGCCTTTTCAAAGGTGAATATAGAGATTTTTGGCAGTTCTGCTCCAACTGAAAGTGACATGCTGATCAGTCGACTCCCACAATCAATGCAGGTAGCATTAATGACCTATAGAGAGGCGGCCTCAAACGTAGCAACAGATTCCACATCAGTTTCAACTTTGATTACGGTTTTTGAAAGCACGACCACGAGTTTTAACCAAGCATATCGCGACGTGCTGACTGGAACGCTCCAAACACTTCACTCGACAGCCAGCACCAGTAATCCAGAATTCCTCACTCCGTCGATTTTTAATGCGGTTGAAGAGGGCGCTGCTGATGAGACAGCTGGGGAAGATCCGACAGTAATTCTCCCAACTCCAAACGGGGTCTTAAGAGGGATCGGATCTACCTCCTTTCCCGTTGATTCTAATAACCGACTCCAAGGAGGAGGTATTTACATCCTTGAAGCCACGTCTGGAACACCTGTTAAATCCATGGCAAAGGGAAGTATCTCCCTTTATGACAACCAACGCCTCGTAGGCCGTGACGATTACTCCATCTCTTCTGACACATCCTCGGGCATTGTCATCCTAGTGGACAATACATACAGTATTGAAGAAAGTGGTGTGACCGATGAAATCATTCTGGCTATAAATTCCGGATTCTATGAAACAGCACTTTCTAGGCAGACAGATTTATATACTTTCAATTCAATTATTAATTACCACAATGTAAACTTAGTTGACGAAACTGTTATTCTTCCCCAACCGTCGTCACTTACAACGGCACTTTATGACAGTGCATATTCGGCTTTAGCAACATCCGTGGGTTACGAAAATCCGTTCGTGCTGATTGTGAACGATGGAGAAGATAACTCTAGCAGCCGGTCACTTCAAGATGTGATTGATCTAAGAGATCAATATGGTATTTCGGTCTTTTGCGTGGGGTATGGCAATGCCAATCAGGAGGAATTGTCACAAATTGCTTCAGCCAACCAAATGATTTATGCATCTACTCCAAGTGGGCTTTCAACAGCAATCGCCAATGCAGCTGCAGTTAGAGCTTCTTATTTTCAGTTAATCTATAGTGCCCGCGCTATTTCAGGTACCCATTCCTTTGATATTGTTGCTTCCCAATCTGGTATAACTGGTGTAAAGGCGGACACCTATCGAATTAATCTATATACGCCATCCATAACAAGCACCTCTGTATTAAGTTTTCTAGTAGGGGGATCATCCCAGCTTCAGCTGACAGGTACTGACCTTGATGGGGATAACACTTCATTTACCTTGTCCAACAATCCAAATTGGGTAATACTAAATTCTTCTGACCAGTTAGTTGCATCTTCGGACACGGTTCAGAGCACTTCGGTCACAGTTCAGCTCTCAGATGGCGAAAAAAACGGTTCGCGAAATGTCACTGTTTCTGCCTATAACAATCTACCTGTGTTTGCCTCTGTGGCCTCCCAGAGGACTCTGATCGATACTTTAGTCTCTCTTAATGTAGATGCGACGGATGAGGATGGTCACTCGATAACCTACTCCTTGAGTGGGGCTCCTAGCTTTCTAGCCATCAATGGTTTAACTGGAGAGGTTTCTGGCAATGCCACAATTCAAGGAAGCTATAATTATTCTATACTAGCTTCGGATGGATATCAAAATGGGGCGGTCTCCGTTGCACATGAAGTTTATAATACTCTGCCTACAACAGATAGTCGGTCAGATCAGGATGTGTTAGTCGACACCATCTATTCCGATCAGTTGATCGCCACTGATGCAGATGGCCACGCACTTACATTTGCCTTGGAAAACTCCCCAAGCTGGTTATCAATTGATTCCGTTGAGGGGTCGTTAGTTGGTAATGCCATAGTGCGCGGGGTTCAGTCCGTCACTGTAAATGTAAACGATGGATACGATACGGCTCAATTCACATGGGGTCTGAACGTTTACAATACATCTCCACTTATATCAAGTAATAATATAATTAACTCAGGCTTAAACCTTACCTATCAGATAGATGCATCTGATGGTGATAATCATAGCCTTTCTTACAGCCTGCATGATGCTCCTGATTGGCTTTCCATAAGTTCTTCTGGATTAATTACTGGGACCTCCTCCTCTGACAATCAGATCACGTTTTCAGTCAATGTCACAGATGGGTATGACATCACGACGACAACAATAGCTGCAAATATCTATCGTTTTTTGCCAAATTCACAGATCAACTTTGAAAATGATCCTAGTTTAGATAGTTCGTTGGTGACTCTGCGTAGTAGGGTTTATCTTCAACAATACTTCTCCATGCCCGGAGGTGTTGAGGCGCGACTGAGGGGCAATTCAGCTCTGTATGATCTAACCAACGCTAGTGGTAGTGATATGATTCCATTGGTAACCAGTGTGCATAATATAAGAGAAACTAGAATTGGGGATGTAAATAATGATGGCGTCAACGACGCCGTTTCTGTACTACAGACATATGGGATTTGGTGGCATGATTCTAATGCTACCTATTACTCGAACTGGTTTGAAGTCGAAAATAAAGTGACTTCTGACAGCTTTATCCCTGTTTCAATTGATGTGGCCGATTTCCATAATGACAATAAAAACGATATTTTGATCGCCACTGATACAGCGATTGTCTTATATCAGAATAATGACAACGCCACTAGCTTTACTCGATATGACTTAAATGAAACTCTTGCCGAGGTTGAGGGAGCCATGGGAATAGATATCGATAATGATGGAGATACAGATCTTGCCTATAAAGCCTCAGGTAACTATTTTTGGATTGAAAATACCACCCTCGATTGACAGTTTAAAGATTCTTTTTCTTTGGGTGTCGTTAACAGGCCTATTATTATCTAGGCCTCCATGTAGCTGTTTCACAGTTGAGATTGAGTAAATAAAGAGAATCCAGCTAAAGTTTAGCCATGAGAAAACAGTAAAAAATTCACGTGCACAGCATTCCTGAAGTTCGTTTCATGTTTAATATTCTAATAGTTGATGATGTTGTTGATAATGGGTTTCTGATCAACCGAATCCTTCAGGAATTGATCTAAATTTCATGAATATTGAAATGCCGAAAATGGATGGGGTTCAGACGACGCGTGTCATCAAAGAAAGGTGGCCAGACATCAAAGTTTTGTTTCAAATAGTCCTGTATGACTTATGTAGATATCAGAAAAACTGATAACGATAGGATTATCGAAAAGCCGCTAATGGCTTAAGACACTAAGGAGAGCATCGGTTCCTTAGAATATTACTCATAGCATTAAATGCTCCAACCCAATAGGTTAAATACAATTTTTAAAAATTAGGCTCTTCTGCAAAACCTAAAAAAGAGTTAGAAATTTTTTTCAACGGGGGAGTGGGAGGTTTAAACCTTCAGTTGCTAATATAAAGGTTTCAAGTGAGATAAAATTTTTTCTAGTCCGAAATACCGCTTTAGAACCTACTTTATTTCTCTTAATCTAAGCCAACTCGATTGAATTTCTGAAACGACTCAAACGAGTCCAAACCTGGTTATTTGTGAATTTAAGGCTAGGAAGCAGGCTTGTTCTCCTGAAGCTCTGGATCAAGCGACTCAATTCCTCTAAGCACTCCGAGTTCATCTTTCGAACGATTTTGATATAGTGACTGAAGAATTTATAGAGAGGCACTTATTTTATTTTTACTTTCAGTTTGTATTTCCTGATAGTTCTAATCAAAAGAGAGTTGGGTTATCGATTCGCTCATAGGTATTGGTGTGCAACTTCATAAAAGATCAAAATATGCCATAGGGTTTTGTGAAATACTACAATACAGTTCTTTAAAACAGAATTTTCGCAAGTGAATATTTAGGCGGAATGAAGGCTTTTAATTTTCCCCGAAGCTGTGACAAAATGCCGAATGGGTAATGGGAAGGAGGTTTTCTTTAAGAGTCCTATCTTCTATTAACAAAGGCCACTTTTTCAATCTTAAAACTCTATCAGTGTTCTCCTACTCTCTCAAAGTGCACCCAATTATGTGAAACCTGTGGCGGATTTTCTCTTTTATTAAACCATCGGGCTTTACCTAAAAGTTATTGAGGTGTGAACTCGGCGATCTGATTTCTTCCTAGGCTCTTAGCTTTGTAGAGCGCTGTATCTGCTTTTGAGATGAGGTTTTCTAAATCGATGAGTTCCTCCCCGCTTCCGGAACAGAAGCCAATGGAAATAGTGATCGAGATGGAGTCTTCTTCCACAGGAATCTTCTGATCGGCAACGCCTTTCCGCAAACGTTCGGCGAACTCAGCAGCATGATCACCTTTTTTGCCTCGAAGCAGCATGATGAACTCTTCCCCACCATATCGACCGAGACGATCTTCTTCTCGTATTGTCTGGTTGAGAAACTGAGCGATGGTTTTGAGGACTAAATCTCCAACAGGATGTCCGTAGTCATCGTTGACCTTCTTGAAGTGATCGGCATCAACCATGAGGAGTGAAATCCCTTGTTGGTTTCGATGAGCATAAGAGAGGTCCTGCTGGGCTGCTTCCATAAAGGCTCTCCGATTCATGATTCCAGTGAGGGCATCGGTCGTGGCTGCCTTGTAGAGCTCCTCTTCCATTTCCAATTCTGAAGGGTCTTTGTAGGCCAGTTTGAGTAGGGTGTTACCAACCTGGATTCGAGAATTGCTACTGATGGTGCAACGCTCAATCGCGGTGCCATCAACGAAGATGCCGTTCGTTGAATTGAGGTCTTCGAGTTCAACCTTGTCGTCTAGGATGTGAACGCGACCGTGCTTTCTGGAGATCTGAGAGTCTTTGATGAAAAGCTCCCCCTCAGGGTCCCTGCCGAAAACAGATTCTCTTTTCTCTAGAGGAAAACGTTTGCCTTTGTCTTTCCCATTCAGAACAATCAGCATTGGCACGAGGGGTGCCGCAGGTTCGAGGGTGACCTCGTTAATGGTTGTCGGGAGTGTTTCCGTGAACCACTCGGTTTCTTCAGAAGGTTGGGAACTCAATTTCTCAGGAGATGAACAGGTTGTGTGTTATCTTCTAAGGTGCCTCGAATGGAAAAGAGCTTTCTTGGCGAGATTTTTTTAACTCTGTTTTCGAAAGAGGGTGGGGCAGATGAGGGGGTCGCTGTAGTCAGGCTGCTCATTTTTCCCTTTTCTACAGATTGAATCATTGTTGTGTTGAGCAGCTCTACCCGTCTTGGGAAAAACATGGCGGCGATAAGTGTTGCCTTCATCCTGAAGGTGAACGGCGATGGATCGCCTAGGAAAAGATCCAAGGTTTGGACCACTGCCGTGGATGGTGCGACAGTGATGAAAACTGACCTGACCGAGATTCAGGTTCATGGGAACTTTCTTGACGGGGTTCCCGTTGGTCACCATCTTATTCTCGAGGGAGCTAAGGTCATTTTCGAAGAAGTTGAGAGCGCTGTCGTTTTCCGAAGGCCAAAGGTGGCTGCCGTCCATCATGGTGATGGTTCCCGTTTTCTCATTGCAGTTGTGAAAGGGAATCCAAGCGGTGATCATGTTCTCTGAAGAGCATGATTGCCAGTAGCCTCGATCGGTGTGCCAGCCAACGTTAGCCTTCATTCCAGGAGATTGAGGGTCCTTCCAGAGGAGCTGGTCATGCCACAGTCGAATGGAGGGAGTGTTTCCGAGTTTGGATGCGATGGCTCCGAGAATGGGGCTTCGGACTAGCTGGTACAGTGAGGGGACATAGAAAGACGCGTAGTCTGATTTTCGAATTCCCGGGTCGGGGAAGTGGTGGGTGACACCCGCATCTTTCATCGACGGAGGGACTAGGCTTCTGTCGAGATGTCCACCGTAGAAACGGTCGGTCTCTTCGACGACCCTTGCAATTTCTTCTTCACTGAAGAGTGGAGGAGAGATGTACCAACCCCTTTCTTGAAAAGTTCTAATCTCTTCTTCTCCAGGTAAGAGGTCAGCATTGACTTGATATTCAGGCATGACTAACCGCATTTTCATTCTCATCAGAGTGACTGTTTTCGGAATGAACGCTTCCCCATTCATCGTGAATAGCCAGAGCCGTGGCTCCATGACTGCCTGGGGATAGCTCATACTGGGCCATCACGCCTCCTTTTGGATCGTAGAGGTGCTGACTGACCTTTCGAACAGCATCTCGGCCAACTTGTGGATCTTTTGCCGAAAGCACATGTTGCCGGTCAATCTCCCCCCAGAAGGTCAGCTTGCCTTTGGCCATGCTGGCCAACTTTTCCATGTCCATCACGAAGAGCTGTGAATTGAGAGCGTCGACTCCAATCTCAACGAGGTCGGGATAGATGTCTTGAATGAAACCATCGGAATGCATGAATACTTTTTTCCCGTGAGAATGAGCCAAGTCACAGTAGTCTTGGTAAAGGGGCTTGAAAAGTTCCCGCCAAAGAGTGGGGGAGATGAGTAGAGACGTTTGGCTTCCCCAGTCGTCCATGAAACTGATGGAGTCGACGTCGGTTGTGACCCAAAACTCCAGTTCTTTCAAGTGGAATTCGTGAATGGCGTGTATCACATCCATGACGCCGTCCTCTGGTTCCATGAGGTCCATCATCGCCTCTTCGGATCCGCGTAGAAATTGATAACGCTCCCAGGGGCGTGGGTTGCAGCTCGCTCGAGTGAAGAGGTCTGTCTCGTGACATTTCCGGTTGATGATGTCACGAGCTGAAACTTCATCTGCAGGGAGCAGTTCGTAGGGAGGTCTGACTGCTTCCTGCCATTGATTCAAGTCCTTTAAAATGGGGTCTTTGATCTCTCCGTGAATACCCTTGTGAATGTTTGTGAAGACACAGCCCCATTCATCTGTGCTTGAACCAATGGAATAGGGGTCTCCATTTTTTCTTGGTGAATTTTGGTAAACACCACCGGTCCAGAGGAAGTCATCGGGATACCTCTCCCTGATTTCTTCTGTGGTGTCTTTCAGGTTCTGGTGAGCCCAAGGCAGCATCCAAGTTTCACGGGGGATCCATTGGGGCCCCTCGAAATTGAGGCTGGCTAATACGTTTTCGCGGGCCGTGAATCCCATGTGATGTTTTATTTCTCTAGCTGTTCAGTCTGTTTCAATCAAAGATAGGCGTTTGATTTCATATTGCGTTTGTTATTATATTTCAGCACAAAATTAAACATCTTGGTATCCCCTTTAAAGCTCTACGCCAATCAGAATAACATGATTGATTTAGGGGAGATGGGTCTCCCCGAGATACCCATGTTGGGTCAGCATCGTTTGACGACAGCCCATAAGGGATTGGGTGAACATGTACATGAGGGAATCGTCGAGATCTGTTACCTCGCCAGTGGTATGCGAACTTACCACGTGGACGGCAAAGATTTCCCCTTTAAAGGGGGAGAGCTTTTTGTGACTTTTCCAGGGGAGAGACATGGGTCAGGCGGTCACGTTCATGGCAAAGGAGCCCTGTTTTGGATACACGTTTGCTGCTCACCCGTTCCCAAGAGTTTCCTTGGGCTGAAGGCGAAGGACCATGTTCCGCTTCTCAGGTCCCTCGAAAACCTTCCCAGAAGGTGGTTCAGTGGAGACCAACGTTTTCAGACTCTCATGGAGCGACTTTTTCAACTCCATCGTGACCGAGAGAAAGACCCTCTGGCAAGACTGGAGGCGATCTCTTCTCTGATAGAGCTTTTGACTTTGGTCGTGAGGTGGTCGAGTGTATCGAAGGATAGTACACTTTCTTCGCTGATGGAGGAGAGTGTTGCTTATATACGTTCAAACGTTAGGGAGAACGTGAGCATCGAGGGGCTGGCAGAAAGAGGGGGCCTGTCACTTTCCAGATACAAGGCACGATTTCGCGATGAGGTTGGTGTTCCTCCTCGGGAGTTCATTTTGCGGGGGAAAGTAACCGCGGCTGAAGAACTCCTCAGAGGTTCGAACCTGCCGATCACAACTATCGCCCATCAGTTGGGCTTTTCTAGTTCTCAGTATTTCGCTACCGTCTTCAAACGTTTTACCAATTCTTCACCGTCTTCACTCAGGACGGTTAGAGAAGGCTGATCCGATCAGGAGCGTTCGGAGCGCTGATCGAAAGCCTGCTGAAAGTCAGAAGGCATGAGGCAGAGGAGATCTTCTTTGGTGATGTCTTCGCCAGACTGAGAGAGGCGAAAGGCCTGATAGCGCAGACTGCCTTCAAAAAGGTTTCGGGCGAAACGTCCATTCCCAAATGAGGGGCCAGCCTGCTCGATGGCCTCTTTAAAGATTGTCTTGATGGTGACGTCAGAGTCTTTTCCGAGTTCGTATCCGTTTTTCTCGCAGAGAATATTTAAGATGGCAATCAATTCTTCAGGAGAATAGTTTTCAAAATCGATGAATGTGTTAAAGCGGGATTTGAGTCCAACGTTTCCTGATAGAAAGGTTTCCATTTCATTTCGATAGCCGGCAACGATCACGATGAGTCGATGACGGTCGTCTTCCATACGTTTTACGAGAGCGTCGATAGCTTCTTTTCCAAAGTCGTTTTCACTGCCTCCTTTCAAAAGAGCGTAGGCTTCATCAATGAAGAGGATTCCATCGAGGGCTTTGTTGATCATCTCGTTGGTTTTCATTTCGGTGTGGCCGACGTATTGGCCCACTAGCCCAGAGCGATCCGTTTCAACGAGGTGACCTTTTTTTAGAATATCTAAGCTTCTGAAAATGCGTGAGACGAGACGTGCTACGGTGGTTTTCCCCGTCCCGGGGCTTCCCGTAAAGACCATGTGCAGACCCAATTGGGTTTCGGGGAGTTGATGTTCTTTTCTTTTCTTCTGGATTTCAAGAAAACTGATGAGGCGCCGGACTTCCTCTTTGACTCCGTCTAATCCGATTAGGGAATCGAGATTTTCGAGTAATGTTTCGAGATTCTCTTTTTCCTCTTCTTCTTGAGGAACGGATTCAAAAAAATCAGTGTGATCTTCATGAAGAGAGAACAGTTCTCTGATGACTTTTTCTGTTTCGAAACGCCCTTCTTGGTCCTTGGGGAAAAGGTGGCGACGTAGGCTGACGAGGTAGTTCTTTTCATCAGGATGAAAATCACCGTCCACCAGACACATGGACAGACTGCAGAGGTAGATGGCGGTCGCCATTTCGGGGCATTCCAGGGGCAGGCGAAGTTGGCCGACGTCGAAGCTCGGTTGGCGTTGGATACGTTCGTCGAGCAGTTTTAGATGGAAGGGGGACCACCCTAGCTCTTTGGTCAGCTTTTGTTGAAAGGCCCTTTCTTTGTCATTTCGCTGCCCATCCATGTTTTCAGCGAGAAAGAGGGCAAAACGTAGTTCGTAATCTGTCTCGAAGTGGTCCTTAACCCCTCGACGTCCTAAGGCACTTCTTGACTGAAGCCACGTGTGGCGACAGATCTCCAATAGGATATTGAAGTCAGGAAGGGCCCAAGCCATGGGGAGTTGGAGGAGAAACTGCGGGGATGGGTCCTATTGGATCAGCCGCAGAGTCTCCTGTGGAGCTTGTCGAAGCGTTGACGAGTCAGGGTTGATCCGGTTAGAAATCAAGAGGAAGACTTCTGTCCCATACGAGCCTTCATGGCGGCCAGTTTGTCTTGAACATCGCTGGAGGCGGCCGTGACATCGAGATCGTCAAATTCTTTTTCAAGGCTGGTGTCGCCAGTTGAGGCCTCGGCCATCTCTTTAGCAGCAGAAGCTTCGTGCTTGTTGCGTTCAGCTTTAGCTTTCATGCGTGCGAGAAGGTCATCGGAGCTGTTGGTGCTGATTTTGGCTTTGGCTTCGTAGATTTGTTTTTTAACTTCGGAGGCCTTGCTCTGTGAGATGATGAAATCTTTGTTTCTTTTCACCTCGCTGAGTTCATCTTCAAGTTTGAAAATGTCCTTTTTTAGTTCCTCAACGGCTTCTTTCTGGGCACTCCACTCTTCTTCATAGGTGGTTGATTTCTCTTCGTGCTCCGAGGCTCGCTGGAGAGCTTTGACGGCGAGGTCTTCTTTGCCAGCTCCAAGAGCAGCTTCTGCTCTTTGTTCCCATTCAGCCTTTTGTGTCTTCTCCTGCTCCATCATGGCGCGGGTCTGATGTTCCGTGGCTATGCACTTTTGTATGGACTGCTTGGCCTCGCGAATCTGCTGTTCTTTATCGCGAATGGCTTGTTCAAGCATGACCTCCGGCTTTTCCATGGAGTCCATGAATTTGTTGACGGTGGCCTGTCCAATCTTGAAGATTCTGGAAAAAATACTCATGGGTGTCTCCTTAGTCTTTCATCCATTGTTGCAGAAGTTGTTCGGCCCTGTCCACGGCCAGTTCCAACGCGTCGAAGACGCTCAATAGTTCGTGATCATCTAGGTCTGAGCATTCACGGCTCTCGACCAAAATCAGGCGAGGGTCATCCGTGTTGGTGTTGTTGACTCCGAAACTTACTGGGAGAATTTCGTTGTTCATTTCCAGTAGCTTGAAATAGAGTTCTTCGGTGCCAATTTCTTTTATGCTGCCTAAGTCTACTTCAAAAAACAAGGTGGTCTCAGTGACCTTCAGATAGACGGGGATTTCGTCACTACGGGTGACACGAAAGATTTCGTTTTCCAACTCCTCCACATTGAAGTCATTCATATTGAGGAATCGGACCAACCCGTCCTCCCTACGGCTCTTGATGACGATTTCACTCATGGTTGAAACTCCCGTTCAGGCTTTGAGGCACCCAATATCGAAACCGAGCACAGCTTTCAACTAGACATTCAGTTCTGGGGGTGGGGCGTCCACTTCCGGACAGGGAAACATAATGAGTAGTTGGTTGAGGCCTTTGCCTGATCTGCGGTAGCTGTGTAGCTTTGGGTGTTCGTAGGTGCAAATTCCTGTTTGAATGATGCTCTGTACCCCTTCTTTTTTGAGCTGAACTTCGATGGTCTTTGAGAGGTCGAGATGTTGTTTTGAGCCTTCTCCTTTGAGGGCTACTCTCGGCCAGCTGTAAGCTTCTAGCACTGGCTGGTCAACCTCATAACAAGGCCCGCTGATTCCTGGCCCGATGAGAGCACTGAATGCATGTGGGGGAAGGCCAGAGGCCGAAGATAGGGTTTTCAGAAGTTTAATGGCTAGGCCAGCGGAAGTGCCTCTCCAGCCACAGTGGGCGATGCCTCTCCAACCTTCTGGTCCTGATAAACACAGGCCAGGACAGTCGCTTCCCCAGACGCCTAGTCCCACTCCGGGTGATTGAGTAAAAAGACCGTCCCCGACTAGGTTGGTGGATGCTGCTTCCACGTGATGAAGGGTCAGACCATGCTCCTGAACAGGGAAAGCCCAAGTCAGTTCGGGGTGCCGGCTGGACAACCACTTTTTTCTCGGTTCTTCTGAGCTGACCAGATCATGACTGAAAGAATAGGTGGAACTCAGTCCATGGCCCCAATTCCAACAGAGGGGTGGGGGTTCAAGCTGGTTGCTCCTTGTCATGTAGCTAAATAATCGCGGCCTTCAGGTTTTGGAAACCCCTAGAATGACGGCCCTCCGCACACTTTTTCTCCTTTCGACATTGACTTTTCTTTGGGGGTGTGGCGAGGAGGCTCGTGAATACGAGGTGAGAGAGAACACCAGTCAAAACGCTCCGGCCAAGGCCGCCGAGCCTAAAGGGCATGTCCATCGCCCCTATGATTTTGATCTTCCTAAAGAGTGGAAAGAAAAAGACTCAACTTCGGGAATGCGTTTATTGAGTTTTTCCGATTCGACGGGGAGTTTGGATGGCTCACTCGTTGTTTTAGGGAAACAGGCTTCTGATTTGCCCTCGAATATAAATCGTTGGAGAGAGCAAATTGGACTTTCTAAAATCTCCGATGAGGAGTGTCTGAAAAGTTTGGGGGAAGGGATGTCCAAACTGGGGAACTTTAAGACCCTTCATATCAAAGGCCCTGAGGGGCAAGGTATACTTGCCGGAGTCTTTCTTCTGGGAGAAAAAGTTCTTTTTGCGAAGATGATGGGTCCGTCCGCTCAGACGTCGACAGAAGAAGGGCGGTTTATTGCGTTTTGTACTAGCCTGAGAGCCCACACCCATTGAACAACATGTCCGCCCTTAGCAGGGCAGGAAAGGCTTTGGCATCGCCGAAGCTCTTCTTTTACTCTCTTTTCTGGTTGATGATTCTCCTCACTTGGGGAACGGTCGCTCAGAAGGCGTTAGGTCTCTATCAGGCACAGGAAAAATATTTTTCTTCGTGGATCCTTTGGTTGTGGATGTTCCCAACTCCAGGTGGCAGGGCGACCTTGGCTTTCATCACCTTGAACTTGTCTTGCAAGCTTATTTTTGCTAGTCCCTTTTATGTAAAGAAAGTGGGTATTCTGATCACCCACCTAGGCGCCCTCTGTCTTCTCGGGGGAGGGGTCCTGACAGCTTACTTTATGACTGAGGGGGCCTTGGTTGTTAAAGAGGGGGAGACGAGTTGGTTCTATCAGGACTTTCACGAGTACGAATTATCTCTGATAGAACAAAAGGAAGGTAAAGACAAGGTCTTAGCCTTTTCTGGGGACCAGCTCGAAGCCGGAGGTTTTCTGAGTCATCCATCCGTTCCATTCAAAATCGAGATTCTCGAGTTGGCAAAGAATATTGAAATCATTAGTCGCCAGACTCCTGCTGGTGCGAGTGAAAAGGGCATGTTGCAGAACTTCGTATTTCGGTCGCTGCCCGTTAATCCTGAAGAAACTAAGAATATGGCAGGCCTTCGTTTCAGACTGTCGGGTCTGGGGGATAAAGAAGATGGTCAGTACATGATTTTTGAATTCATGGAGGTTCCCCAAAATGTCAGCATAGGTGATAGATCTCTACGAATTGAACTCAGAAAGCGAATTCACCCTCTGGCTTTTGGGATAGAGTTGATGGATGTCGAGCGTCAGCTGCACCCGGGGACTCAGATGCCGAGAAGTTTCAAGTCCGAGGTCTATGTTGTGAGGCCCGACGGTTCAAAGGTTAAACAGACCATTTCGATGAATCGACCTTTGAGGACGGATGGCTACACACTGTTTCAAACCCATTACGACATTGATGAGAAGGGACAAGAAACCTCAGTATTGGCTGTTGTTGAGAATGTGGGACGACTCTTTCCTTATATCTCCAGTATTGTGATCTGCATTGGAATCCTTATTCACCTGGTGCTCCACATTCCTACTCTGATCAGGAGGGTGTGACGATGAATCGATTGTCCTACCTACCTACTTTCCTTCTCGCTCTGTTTCTGACGGGAAGTTTATTCGGTGCGACTCCGAAACCCTCGGCTGTTTTTGAAAATATCGTCATTCAGGATGGAGGCCGACTCAAGCCCCTCGATACCTTTGCTCGTAATCAATTGCTGGCTGTGCATCAGAAATCGACGATCGATGGGCAGTCGGCCATGGATTGGTTGGTGGATTTAATGCTTCATCCTGACGTTCACTTCAACCGACTTGAATTCAAAATCAGAGAGCCTGATGTATTGGATGCCTTGGGCATTGAAATTCATGTAGAATCTCGTTACACATTTACATCGCTTAAAGAGGGAATGTCAAAAGTCAGTGAAGAACTCTATAAATGGTTTCAGAAAGAACCAGATACGAGGACTCCTGTCGAGACCAAGGTGATTCGCCTTTATGGCGTGATGGCGCAGTATTATCAACTCAGTCGTGGTCTCAGCCTCTTCAAGCGCGATATCTCTATCGATCACTCTGGGTTGGCTAAGGAGTTTGACCTAGATGCCGGGGAAAAGGTGTCTTATCTCCATTTCCTTCTCTATTCAGACCGCCTTAGAACTGAGGTTGGGGCTCTCAGCCAAATGGAAGCTGGGAATAGGGGCGAGAGAGAAAAGGCGATGGCGATGCTCGTGGGAGACATGAGTGAAAAGATACAGGATGAGCTGCCTCCAGAACTGGCGATCATGCCTCCCAAAATCAAAGGGGCAGAAGAGTGGAAGTCTCCTTGGGTTCTGATGGGAAATCGAGGCCCAGATGAGGAAAGTCTTGAGAAAATAAAAATGCTTCAGGAAGCCGTTGACCATCTTGCTGAAGGAGACGTCGTAAAAGCTCTTGAGGCGAGTGCTCGTTTTAGGGAGGCTGTCGGTTATCGGACTTACATTGATCTTGAGGTGTCGAAGAATAAAGCGGATCTGTTCTACCGGAGTATGTACTGCTATATCTTGGCTCTTCTGCTCTTGTTGGCGTCGTGGATGATCTGGCCCACAGGCCTGAGAAGGGCAGCGTTCTGGATCATGAACTTGGGTCTGGCTGTGCATGGAGCCGGAATTGTATTGAGGATGCTCATCATGGGTCGGCCACCTGTCTCGACCCTCTACGAATCTATTATCTTTGTTGGTTTTATTGGGGTTTTGATCTGCCTTGTTTTGGAGTGGGTTCGCCGCAATGGAATTGGTATCTTTTCCGGAACGACTTTAGGAATCTTGCTTCACTTCATTGGATTTAGCTATGCTGAAGACGGGGATACCTTGGGAATGCTTGTCGCCGTGTTGGATTCGAACTTTTGGCTGGCGACTCACGTGGTGACGATCACGATGGGGTATGGGGTTACGGTTGTGGCGGGAGTTGTTGGTCACCTTTATCTATTTATGGCCATTTTGAGACCCAATGACAAGAAAGGACTTCAGGAGATCTACAAGAATGGAGTTGGACTCAGCCTGGTGGCTCTCCTCTTTACGACTTTGGGCACGATCTTAGGTGGAATCTGGGCCGACCAGTCATGGGGACGATTCTGGGGTTGGGACCCTAAAGAGAATGGAGCTCTTCTCATCGTTTTATGGCTCTTGATGCTCCTTCATGGACGTATCTCAGGTCTGGTGAAACCTTTGGGGTTCTCAGCTGGTCTCGTTCTTGGAAATATCATTGTGGCTTTGGCTTGGTTTGGTGTGAATCTTTTGGCCGTAGGCCTCCACAACTACGGGTTTACTGAAGCGATCGCCATCAATCTGTCTATCTTTTGCGGAATTGAGGCCTTCTTGGCTTTTGTTGGATACCTGTGGGCATCCAACAAAAAGGCAGAAGTTCCTGAAAATAAAGAAGATCCGCCATCTGTGGGTGAGTGAATTTATTCACCGTAACCTTCATTTTCTCAAGTCCTGCTTAGAATCCCAACTCCCAACCATGAATGGCGACTCTGTGTCAAAAACTTACCTGATCTTCCTGCTAGTTGTGATCTGCACTGGGCAGGCATTTGGGGCGACGATTTCAGGAACGATCACTTATGAGAAAGTGAATCACACCAAGATCAATTCATTTAGTGTAAGTTCTGTTATTTCCCCGGTTGTTGTTGCTAACGCAAAAATTTACAACGGGTCCATAGAAGTAGGGACAACCGATTCCGATGGCACCTATAGTATTTCAAACCTTTCGGGCTCAGTGACCTTAAAGGTGGCTGCTAACGATGGCAGAACCATGGTCGGGACGTCCCTTTCAAGTTCTTCAATCCATGAAGCGACCATCTATTCGGGAACCTTAGATAGTGATCTGTCAGGGCACGATGTTCTGATTAGCGTCGACGATAATTCTGGCGCCTTTAACTTACTTTCTCAATTTCAGTTCGGATTTAATTGGTTCTCGCAACTGGGACAGACATCATCGCAAATCGTCAGGGTTGTTTGGCCTTCTTCAGGATCGTATTTTGAACCGGATGATTATTCTGTGAACTTTTTTGGGCCTCCATTTACCGATACCGATGAGTTTGATGACTCAGTGGTTCAGCATGAGTTTGGCCATGTTGCGATGGAGCTCTTTAGCATTGATAATTCATTGGGTGGAAGTCATAGTTTTACATCAAGAGAAGACCTTCGGCTCTCTTGGTCAGAAGGAGTGGCGAATTACCTCTCCTGTGCAATTCGCGGAGATGCAGAGTATCTGGATACCCAAAATTATAATTCCAGTTCGCAGTCCTCTTCTGTTGGACTGTCAGCAGATTTTTCCGACACTCCATCGGTGAAAGGAACGGATAACGAAGCATCTGTGGCTCATGTACTCTGGAATGCTAGGGCTGCCGCTGGCGATCAGGCTGTGATCACGGCTCTCGCCAGTTTTACTGGGCTAAGTGAGCAGATCAGCATGGATTCTTTTCATGATCAGTGGGCTGGCACGAGTTTGGCATCGACTTATTCAAACGCTGGAATGGACTACATTGTTGATTCTCTGGGGGGAAGCTTTTCCGTCCCTGGTTCGCTCACGACGACGTCGACTCTCTCTGGTTTGACTTTTTTTGGACAAGGCGATGAAGATGTTTTCAGTTTTGTCCCAAGCAATAGCGGAATATACACCTTCAGCACTTCAGGTACGACGAACGGAGCATTGACTGGCCTCTCACTCTATAATAGCAGCCAAACCCTCCTTGATTCTAATAATCAGGCGAATGGCTCGCGAAGTGACACGACCTCCAGCATCACCTATACTGGAATGGTTGCCGGAGAGAACTATTTTGTGAAGGCTTCTCGCTTCAATAGCTCTTCCTTAAATTATGGTATTGGATGGAATGATGGCTATACGAAGACCGTCGGTAGCTATGGAGGCTACAGTTTGAGTGC
>Ga0233432_10002414_pt1 | contig 17377 bp, 12 predicted proteins | sample SI_122_August201_6_FD_179870 | JGI IMG/M metagenome (GOLD analysis project Ga0233432, IMG submission 179870) | Seawater microbial communities from Saanich Inlet, British Columbia, Canada - SI_122_August2016_10_MG | ecosystem: Environmental > Aquatic > Marine > Inlet | place: Canada: British...
TGGAGACATATACTCTAGCATGTTGAGCATAGCAGAGAATATATCTAAGAAATCAAACTCGGAGCTTGCTGATAGAGATGGCAGCAGGTATTTGACAACATTTGCTCACTCTATAGATAAATTGAGTTTCACCAATCCTGATGGTAGTTTCTCGACAAAGTTGTTGTCTGCTTCTAGGAACATTGCCAATTCCTCTGAATTGGAAGACTGGAGATTATGTGGTTTTTGTATTTTTAAATACAGAATGGAAAAAGGAAAGCAGGTGTACTTATATTCTAGAACTGTTTTTAAAAATTCTTTCCAAGATCCTTATGTAGCTTATGGTAAAACATATCGATACGAAATCAGACCAATCTTTTGTAAGTACGTTTCTGCAGAGACAGAAACGATCGTTTTCTTAGGCTCTGATGAGTCTTCTTTTATAGACATAGAATGCTTAGAAAACAAGGCTCCTTCTCCGCCAAAAAATATCAAGTTCGAATATATCATGAATGGAAATATTGAGATAAACTGGGAAAGACCAGAATCTTTTGTTACTGATTCGACGGTCAATGAGGTTGGTGCAAAAGAAGACAAGACGTGGGATACAGATGATATCAAAGGGTATCAGCTCTTCTATAGACATTCTTTAGAAGAGCCGTATCAGCTCTATAGATATTTTACTTTTAATAACTCAGTTCCTAGTTCACATAGAGAAAAAGCGTCTGAACTGATAGCAGATGACTTAATAGTCTCTTCAGAATATGAAGTCCCTGAACCTATTGATCCAGACAATATTCCTTCATTTTATGAATTTAAAAGATATGTTTTTGAAATTAGATCTAACGTGGATTATTATTTTGCACTTTGCTCTATTGATGCACATGGTAATTCGAGTACGTATTCTAACCAGTATAAAGTAAGAAGAGATAATGTGACGGGTGAAGTGGATATACAATTGGCGTCATTGGAAGGAGCTCCAAAGCAATACCCGAATCTTTTACTTTCTGGTGAACTTGTAGAACCTGCTATGAAAATTTCTGGTTATCAATACTTAGATGTGTATTTTGCACCAGATACAACTGCATCAATTCCAAATAGAAATGAAGCAGGAACAGTTTTGCAGCTGTTCGAACTAGAGACTCAGGTAGAGAAAAAAATCACGATAACAATAAATGAAACATAAATAGTTTCTGATTTCGTAAGTTATAGTATAATTAAGTTGAAACAAGGAGAGTTCTGACATGGGATTTTTAGATCATTCGACCAATAACATCATTGTAGACGCAGTTCTGACAGATGTTGGAAGAGAAAAATTAGCAGCTGCAACAACTGCTGAAAACTTTGTTGCATCGTATGCATTCGCAGATGACGAAGTGGATTACACGATGGTGAAAAAATATGGCACCATTGTGGGAAAAGAAAAAATAGAAAAGAATACTCCGGTATTTGAAGCTTCTACAAATGCAGAATTAGGTGTCAAGTATTACTTGTCTACTAGTGCTAACCCAATTGTTGCACAGCCGACAATGAGTACTACGCTTACTAAAACTACGATAAGTCGTACAAATCTGGAAACGGTTCTTACAATATCTCTTACAGACAATGAGAATATCTTACCAGGCGTTGAATACTATATCACTTATGATTATCGATATGTGGTACCAGTTGGTAGATTCCAAATAAAGAAAGTTAAGAATCAAGCAAATCGTAGATTCATAGTTGTTGAGAGCAGTAACAAAGAAGATCAGACTATCAGGTTCCAAAGAGGTGCTAAAGGCGAAGAAACCTTAAAGCGCATTTCTAAAACAAAAACAAATACGCAGATAGAGATCAGATCTTCAACAGGCGTTCGAAATCGTGTTACAGTTATAGCAGATTATACATAGGAGTTAGAGCATGAGTTTTAAGGATTTTAACGCTGATACTAAGAAAACAGTACAGTCGAATCTAAATCAGGTAATCGATGTTATTCAAGAAGACATCAGTGGTTCCGCTACAAGAAGAAAGTATCAAACTTTCGTAACAGGTGGCATTGGCCCCGGAGTGACATCGTCATTGTATCAAACAATATATGACCAAGATTTCACTCTGCAAACAGCAAATCCAGTTTTGGATATGACACTTGGCTTATTCCATTCAGATGACGGTACCAATACGAGAAAAAATTTAGTAACAGTTGGCACGAATTACAGTTTGAGTTCTACCACTGGTCAATTGCTTTTTGATTCAAAATCTACTATGATGATGAGAGAAAAAGTTAATATTTATAGACAGTATGCAAATTACCTCCTAGGAGACCCAAATGCTGCTTTTATCTTAGATCCGGAAAATTATCCTTCTTCCACTGGAAAGAACGGTTTCATTGCAACAACAGATGTGACAGTTATCGATGCTGCTTTGTTTGTCAATGTCAAAAGACTGTTTTCGAGAGATGGTGTACGTAAAGAAACTTTTGCTTTAAGAACTTATAAAAATGCTCCTGTTTGGGATGTTGTCGCAGCAACTGGTAAATCAGTCGATGCGGGAGGAAATTATAAATATTTCTACGGAAGAAACGCAGCTGGTGCTGCGGTTGTGGCAGGTGACTCTTCGAGCAGTTATGCCAACTATGCACCGTCTCTAGACTTTAAATCAAATGTATACGGAAGAACTGGTCTTTCGAACCACGGAGTTTCATCCTCAGAGGATGGAGTACAGATTATTGCAGATTTGACAGCCGCTCAGAGTTTTAAATCAGAAAATGCTGCAGGCGACGTCGCACTTTTAAGATTGGCATCTGATTCTACAAAGATTGTAGGGCTTATCTTCTACCAAGCTGGGATTGCTGTGTTAAATCTAGGTGGTAGTTCTGTATTAACCGGTACTGCTCACGAAACTGGTTTGACTCTAGATGTTGGATTAGGGCAGCTTTTGACCGGTACAGACTCTATCCAACCTTTATTTGAAGCAAGAGATCCTATCCATGGAATCATTGGAGGAATGGACGATGCTGTAGGAACAGTCGGAACAGATCATCCTCTTGGTGTAAAAACAGCTGGTCAAGTGTATATTGGTGGAGATTATGCTGGTCATAGTGGAACCCCTTCAGCTAATAGTGCTGCAGGGCCTTTGACGACAGAAAGAGCAGATCAATCATTAAAGAATATGGGTCCAGCAACATTCTATCCGGATCTTTTGGTGAGTGCTTCGATTGATGACATTATAGATCACATTGGATATACAAGATTCTCTTCTGGTTCTTTGACTGCTGCAGCTTTCCAGAATCAAACAAAAATCAATTCATCTATCTACTTCTGTAGAGCAAGTGCAAATGAATTTAACACAAGCTCGAATCCTACATTTTTAGATGATGATGGTGTACCAGTCATGATTCAAGATGCTGATAATGACAAACCTTTCACATATATCACAACTGTGGCTCTTGCAGATTCACAAGGTGATGTTGTGGCAATTGCAAAACTTAATCGACCAATTGAAAAGAATGATGAGTCTGAGCTGACTGTTCGAGTACGCCTAGACTTCTAGGAGTGTATCATGGCAATAATTCGCCTCGAAGACAAATATAAATCAAAATACAAAGTTCAGTTAACGCCTCAGAGACACTATTCTTCGTCGTCTAGTGGCATTACTGGCTCTGTTTTTGTATTTCCAAACAGGTCAGAAACACAAAAAGACAACATAGATGAAAGACTAAATTTGGCTCCTATGGTCGAAGAGGGTACAGAATTTTCTGGCAAACCTATACGGCCATATGATTCAAACTCGTTGGAAGCTAGAAGAATAGAGATATATCAAGGACAATTCGGAAAGCTGATTGGCGGCATGTTTTCTGATGCTATCCAATATGAATATATTTTATTGGGTGGAGGGAACTGGTCTGATGGCGTTGTAGGAACAACGCCGAAAACTGGTGAATCTATAAATGACTCTATCTCATTTTCAGCTAGTGATATTGTAGAAAGAACTACAGGATCATCGCAGTTTCAGTGGACATCAAACAGTAATTGGGTTGACTATCCAGCAAAATCAGATATTCCGTTGAACAAACTGCTAGAATCTGATAGAGATACATCTGGCAAGAATTTCGAAATAGCTTTAGGCTTATTGTTAGATGGTGCAAATCCTTTTACAGAAGACCATGCATGGAGATATGGAGGAGATGCTACTCAATATACTAATCCAGGCAACTCATCTTATACAGGTGGTTCTCCTGCAGACTATCAGTATACTGGATTTAAGATATTTGAAGATGAGTTAGGTATACCCTATCTAGATGCACCATTAACAGATAAATCAGATGTCAATGCATGGCCACCAGAAGTTGCAAAATGGAATGCTAGCATTATTTCTAACTTTGTAGTTAAAGGATATTCAGATCTAAGCATGCATCCCAGAAATGCTACGAAGAAGGAGATTCTTCGAAGAAGAGCAGACTATAACGTATTCTCTAGTGGCTCACTAATGCAAAAGTCGCTGGTTAACCGTCTAGACGATCTCTACGTAGATGAATCTGGTTGGTGGGTACATAACAATCAAGTATTGTCACTCTCTAGTTATTCTGATGGTGGAACTGCTAGGGTTCCTGCATTGTGCTATCACAATGCCTCTTCTAGGTATCAAATAGATTGGCAAAACGATGAAATAACATATGAATTTTGGGTGAAGCCCTGTAAGGAACAAGTAAGCTTGGGAACTATCGCTCATCTGGGTGGTAATTTTGGGATCACTTTGATACCTGATAGTACCACAAAGAAGAACGCATATTATGAAAAATTTAAATTAGGCTTTTTCTTCGGCACCAAAGCTGCAAACTCTATAGATCCAGCAACAATTAGTTCGAGCGTTAGCGCAACTGGAAGTGATGACGGAGTTTATATAACAACGAGTGTATTATCACTAGACAATTGGCACCATGTTGCTCTAAGATATGGCACTAATTTTAATAACGGATTACTTGACGTGTTTGTAGATGGTGTTTCCATCACCGGTGGAAATTTAGATGGACTGCATAATGGCGGAACTAGAAATGCAGGATTTATCAACACCACATTAACAGCTGCTTCTGGCCATTGTGTCACTATAGGGGGATGGTCTCCTACAGGCGGGATGGAAGATATCTTTGGAGAGTATGCTGACAAACAAGAATACAGTGACCCTAGTAATAATACCGCTTATGCTGATGGATTGGCTGTGACGCCTAGATACCAATTAAAAAGCGAATTAGGAGATTTTAGAATATGGTCTACATGTAGATCTGAAGCTGAATTGCTAGCTTCTAAATACTCGACTGTTGCTTCAAATGTAGGGTTAAAGTTTTATATTAATTTCCAGCTAGATCCATCTTCCTCTTCTTCAACATGGAATCACATTGGTTTTGTGCCAAATAAAGATGATGCAGAAAATACCACAGAATATTATGAGGATGGTAATTTGAGTAATATCACTTCTGCTACTTTGCAAAACGATTATAATAAAACTAACTTCTGCGTTAATTCTGCTTTTATTGCCGGTATGCCACTAGTGAATGTGCATGCGCACATGCAAGAATACTCTCAAAAACATTGGCCAGTTATCACCGGTTTCCGAAACCTAACTGACTTAACAGATTCTAACCTTTACCCAACTTCTAACAACCAAAGTCCAGCTAATGAGAAAATTGCATATTTTCAAAACCATTGGGAATCTTTTGGGTGGCTTCGATGTATCAACTCTTTGTTAATTCCAAGCGACAACGCAAAGCTGATACAAGACTACACTATGAACAGCAAATTATATCACTATTATACAGAAGTTGATATGATCAACCTCAAAGGTCCTGATATTGGAAACACATCTGACCCTTTAGAAATTAAGCACTTTTTAGATGATGAAGTATTTTCCATACAAGAGTCGATGACAAAACTAGATCCAAATATCAGCGTATTCGGTGGTAAAGAAGAAAATTATCAAACTAATTCCTTGATAGACAATCGCAAATTATCTGACAATGATTATATGTCTCCCATCTCAACAACGTTCAGTGTTCCTCAAATATATTACGGAAACAGAATTCATGAAGGGTCTATAGAGATAACTTTTGATATTAATGAAGACGGAAAATCAATAAAGATAATCGATCGAAATGGTTCTTTATATCGTATTAATTCAAAAGATGTGGGAATATCAAAAGTTGGCCATGTTGATTATTCTAATGGGATAATATGCATAATTTCACCACTATTAGTGAATATAGGTCTAGACAATTTCGACATTAAGCTGAAAGGACAAAAGAACATGCATGTGATGCAACTTGATATACCATGTGGGCCAGGCATTGCAAACAAGTCACAGAATCCTACATATAAGTCTCTCAAAGCCTCTGCTAATGCAAATGAAACATCAGGAAATCTAACTTATATTTCTTCTATTTACTTACATGACGAAAACCTTAATATTATAGGGAAGGTCAATCTCGCACAACCTGTACAGAAGCGTGAGGAAGACTCATTTATCTTTAGAGTTAAGGTGGATTTTTAATGATATTAGGATTAGATGCGAGTACAAGTACAGTGGGTATTTGTATTCTAGGTGAAAATGCAGAGATTTTACAAAATTATTTTTTGAAATTAAAAAAGCAAAAAGAGCTCTGTACGAAAGGTGACGTGCTTAAAGACGAATTAGAAAAGATTCAATCGAAGTACGATATAACACATGTGTTTATTGAAGACTATGCTTTAAGAATGGCTAGAGGAACTTCTAGTGCGCAGACTATTACGAGACTAGCGGCTTGGAATGGCATCTGTCAATATTTATCCTATCAGATCTTTAAAGTCGAACCAGAAGTCCTCAATGTGGCAAGAGCAAGAAAGCTTTTAAAGATCAAGACACAATCTAAGAAGAAGACAGGCATCCCAGTAAAAGATCAAGTGTTTGCTTGGGTCACAGACCACTTAAGTGCCGATTGGCCAACAAAAGTCCTACAGTCTGGTCCAAGAAAAGGACAAGAGATTATAATAGAAGAAGCGAAAGACATGGCCGATGCATGGGTTGTTGCAAAAGCTGGATATATTTCGTCACAAACTCTATAATTAGAGACTGAAGTTAATTTACATTCAAGGAGACGTTAAGATGCGTTTATCAAAAAGACAATTAAAAAGAATTATTAGAGAAGAATACTCTCAATTGAAAAGAAAAGGCCTCATTAAAGAAAATAATCCTAATTCTAGATTTTTTGACCGAGAGCAAGGAGCTGGCAGAGATATGTTAGGTGAGCTGATTACCATGGTCGGTGAAGTTGATGAGTTTGAAGGTTCAGATGAAGCATATGACGTTATTACTGGCGTTGATCCAAGTTTTGAAGATTTCTGTGGATTAAATGTAAACGGTGGAGAATGGGATGCTGGATATGAAGAGCTAGTTGACTGTATCCATACATGGGCAGATAGTATTCCTGCTGCGCAATTGGAAAATGACTGTGAAAGAATGGTCTCTGCTTTAGAGCGATTCCTAGGAATGTAAACAATTCCGTACAATGGGCTTGTAATATGAGCAAATTAATCAAAGAGCAATGGTCAAGATTGGCTTTCGGAAAAGGCAATTCTAGCATTAATGAATCTGCAGATGTTCGAACACAGGTTGACCACATCGTGCAAGAGACAATAGATGCATATGGCCCTGATAGTGTAGCTGGATTCTATAGTCGGTTAGCTCATGCAACCGGCCATAGCCATTTCTTAGCAATGTTTACAAGAAATATTGAAGTGAAAGAAACATATATAGAATTTATGCATGCTTGTGATAATAATCGCATTGATATTGCTGCAGCACTTGGATATGTTCGAGAAAAATATGCTATACCTCATGAGGTAGCTCAAACTAAAGCAGATCAAGCTGCAGAGCCTGAAATGGGATATTCAGATTTTAATGCACCTCAATGGTATGGTGCCAGTCTATAATCACTGTTATAAAGATGGTCATTTAGATGCTGAATGAGTTGTTGCTGCCATAATTGATTTGTAAAATAGAGATTCAGTCATTATAATAAGTTTATGTATGAATCGAAAATTAAGTTTCTAAGTAGAGTCTGGCCGAGACATCAAATCACTTCTGGTGGCCGTGAATTTAAAATCATGTGTCCCAAGTGTGGAGATAAGTCTCGGCCAGACAAGCTTAAGTTGTGTATTAGATTAGAGAATGATCTGTACCATTGCTGGGTATGTGATCTTAAAGGCAAATCTGTAGCTAGACTTATTAGAAAAGTAAGGCCACAACTTTCTGGATCATATCAGAACCAATTCGGCACAGTCAAATATGATTCACAAGAAGAAGACTTTGTTAAATGTGAGTTGCCAACAAACTTTAAGCTAGTAATGCAAAATCTTCATGACCCTGATGCGAAAAGAATACGTAGGTATGGCCATGCACGTGGGTTATCAGACTCTGAGTTATGGAGATTCCGAATAGGATACGCTCCGTCGCTGAGAGGAAGGATGATCCTACCATCCTTCGATGAAGATGGTCGATTAAATTATTGGACAGCAAGAAGAGTAGATGATGACCCATCTTATCGGTATCTTAATGCAAAAGTACCAAAGACACAGTTCATAGTAGGAGAACTAGATCTAGACTGGAGCCAAGAAGAAATTGTGTTAGTCGAAGGACCATTTGACCTTATCAAGTGTAGTTTACTAAACTCAACATGTTTACTCGGGAGTACACTTCGAGAGAATAGTACAATATTTAGAAAACTAGTCACATATCCGGAAAGGATTGTATTAGCGCTAGATGCAGATGCTAGGAAAAAGCAAGATAAAATAGCACAGCTTTTGATGTCTTACGATAAAGAAGTATATTTTGTGGATCCACCAGAAGAAGAAGACTGGGGAGATTTAAATCCTATTGACGTATATAATCGCATGCAAGTAAAATATCAATATACTTCTGATACTAAATTATTTAACATGATTAATGATTTGTAATTCCATTTGTAGCTAAGTATAATACTTTTAACAATTAGGAGAAAATACATGAAGATAGTACATATTGCTGACGTTCATTGGCGAGGCTTACAGCGTCATGAAGAATACCGAAGCTCATTCGAAGATATGTTTTCACAATGCAGAGAAATTAATCCAGATGCAATAGTCATTGCAGGCGACATAGTTCACTCAAAGACACAAGGTATTTCACCTGAATTAATTGATTCACTTGCATGGTGGTTTACAGAGATGCATAAAATATGCCCTGTGCATGTCATGTTAGGAAATCACGATGGATTAATTCTTAATTCTGATAGACAGGACGCCATATCACCTATCGTAAATATGCTCAACTTACCGCGTTTGTATTTATACAAGGGTACTGGTGTTTATCAAGACCCTCACATGAAAGACATTGAGTGGTGCGTTTATTGCCCTTTTGATACAAAAGGATATGATTCTTTAAAGCCATCAGGCGAAAAACCTATCTCCATTGCACTTTATCATGGGTCTGTTTGGGGATCTCACACTGATGGTGATTTCATGCTTGAGGGTGAGACAAAAATGTCAAGGTTCCGAGAGTTTACATTCACTATGCTCGGAGACATTCACAAACGCCAACAGATGGATGCAGAAGGTCGTATACACTATCCAGGATCGACAATACAGCAAAACTACGGAGAAACACCTGGCAAAGGCTTCTTATGTTGGCATATTAATGGACCAGATGATTTTAGAGTTGATTTCCATCCGGTGGCGCACAACAATCCTTTTGTGACAGTCGACTGGCAAGGAAACATTATCAAAACAATCGATGCATGCATCCAGGCCTGGCCAAGTGGAGCAAGGTATAGAATCAGAGCTCAAGAGCAATTAGATCCTAAGACACAAAGAAAATTAGCAACAGCATTGCGAAGAGAATACAATGCATTCGAAGTAGTCTTCAAACTAGTAAGCATCAACAGCTACGACTCTGAAGATAGAGAAATAGAAAAGCTCGAAGTACTTAATCTTTCAGATAATGAAACTCACAAGAAGCTTCTAAGAGAATATGGCGCTGATGAAGGTCATGACGCCGTTTTTTGGCTTGAGTGTGATGAAATTATGGACAAAACTATCAAAGATCTAGACTACACAATCCCTGCTGCGAAGAAATGGTCTTTAAGGAAGATGAATTTTGATAATACGTTTGGCTATGGCTCTCACAACACAATAGATTTCGGGAAACTTAGCGGTGTCGTGGGTCTATTCGGCCCAAATCGATGTGGTAAGTCGTCAATTCCGGGTACTTTGATGTATTCTCTCTATAATTCGAATGACAGAGGCTTGACTTCAAATGCTCACGTAGTCAATTATAGAAAGAAAGAAGCAAATTCAGACATCACATTTTCTGTTAATTCAAAATTATATCGATTGGAAAGGCAGTCTGTTCGCTACACATCTAGAAGAAAAGGAACTGACGGTGCACAAACTTATCTTAATCTATTCGAGATTGACGAAGAAGGATGTATCTTGCGAGATCTTTCCGGAGAGCAAAGAAGAGAGACAGAGAAAGAGTTGAAAGAATTAATTGGATCGCCTGATGAGTTTATGATGACTTCTTTTGCTGCTCAAGGAAACATGAATGCATTCATCAATAAAGGAAGTACAGATAGAAAGAAACTACTGTCTACCTTTATGGGCTTGGATGTATTTGAAATCATCAATAAGAAGATTCGATCCGAAGGTGAAGGCATCCGAATGATGCTCAAAAGAATGGATGAAAAAGATTGGATTGCAGAAATTAGATCTAAGAGGCAAAAGATTGGACAGCTTACTGAAACAAATGTAGATCTAAAAATGGAAATCGAAAACTTAAAAGATAGGCTAAGTGTGCTTAAGTCTCAAGCAACAGAAGACCATGATGAGTTTGTTGATCCTGAAACTCTGCAAAGGGCTGAATCAAATTTGGAAACAAAAGAAAAACAGCTCAAAAGACTGCAGAGCTCTATTCAGTCGACAAAAGAAGAGCTTTTGAAGATAGAATCAAAGTTTAGCAAGTATGATAACATCAAAGCAACATTTCCTATCGAAGGCTTTAGAAGAAGATTAGAAAACCTAGAATCTCTTAATCGATCTTTAATGAAGCAAAAGAATTTGCTAGATAAAGAAAACAGGATCTTGAAAGGTCAAAAGCATTCTGTCTCTCTTCTGAAAGAAGTACCATGTGGTGATTCGTTTCCTACATGCAAATTTATAGCTGAATCTCATAGAAATAAACAGCTCATGGCCGAACAAAAAGACTTAGTATCTGAACTCCGTACAGAAGTCACCAAAATGAAAGAATCTATAGATGATCTAGAGGGAGAAGGTCTTCGAAACAGGATTGCTAAATATGAATCTATGCTGAGGCAAGAGGCTGATGATAAAATTACGTATGCTAGGCTTTCTTCTTCGATAGAAACAACAGAATTAAAGATTGGAAGACTAGAAAGAGATATAGGCCATCTAGAAGAGCAAATTGTAGGTTTGAAATTAAAATTGAATGAAGACAAATCTGATGAACTTAAAAGACTACAGAGAATTATATCATCGGTCGCTTCCCAAGTTTCAGAAAAAGAAGTTTCATATCTTTCTAATGTGCAAAAAGTAGGTAAGTATACTGCAGACATTGAGCAATTGAAGAAAGACCAACTAGAATATGACAGGCTTCAAATAGAGTACAAGGTCTATGACTTCTTACAAAGGGCTACTTCTTGGAGAGGTATACCTACACAAGTGATGTCAAAGCAATTACCAGCAATTAACTTAGAGCTTGCAAAAATACTTTCAGATGTAACAGGTTTTACGATAGAGTTAGAAGTAGATGAAAGAAATACTGACATATTTATCAACTATGGAGATACTCGCAGGCCTTTAGAGTGTGCATCTGGCATGGAGAAGATGGTAAGCTCTATGGCATTACGAGTAGCGATGTCTAACGTGTCTTCTCTCAGTAAATCCGATATGTTTATCGTGGATGAAGGATTCGGTGCGCTTGACCCGCAAAACATCGAGGCTGTGACGGGATTGTTGCATAGGCTTAAAAGTTATTATCGACTAATCTTGATTATATCACATGTAGAGTTTATTAAAGACTCTGTTGATGAAGTCATTGAAATTACTAGAAATGGTGTTGATTCGAAGGTGGTATATGAATAAGCCGATAATTATAGTTCCAGAAAACTACAAGCCGGAACCAAAAGATTGTCCTGTGTGCAAGATGGCATTCTCGCATGTAGGAGACATTATAAACTACAGAAAATACAGTTGCTGCACCACCTGTGACATAAAGTATCGATATCCTAATCGAGAAAAATGGGAAAATGGTTGGCGACCAGATAATTAAATACAAACAGGAGAACTCTAATGTTGAATTTACAAGAAGTGAGAGTACTAGAATCACTTATTAATACCACCTTTGGTCGAAGCTCAATGCGAGATGCTGGTCATGCAATCGCTTTCAAAACTATGAATCATTGTGATGATGGAATGATATTGGAAATCAGATTCGAAACTTTGGTTAATATTAATTCTCACGAAGGAGTGCAAACCGCACAGAAGAATTATGATAATGTTTCTAGAAAAGCAATAGATGAACAGATCAAGCAAATCAAAGCAGATTTTAGAGCAGAAGCAGGAAGAACTTTAAAAGCAAAAGAGTTCAAATCAGAGCGATCTGGACAACAGCCTCTTAAAGAATCTTTTCTAGAAATTATTTCTTTTAATCCTTCTCTTCTTAGAGGAAAGTATTACAGAACCATCCAGTATCACTTGGTGTAAGGAATGGCATCTTTAAGAAATAACAAACAAGCACAAATTAAAGAGATCATAAAGTGTGGGAAAGACCCTATACATTTCTTTAATAAGTACGTCAAGATCCAGCATCCTATCAGAGGAGGTATTCCTTTTAATACTTTCCCCTTTCAGGATGACTGTGTCAAGGATTTTAGGGATAATCGATTTAACATCGTACTTAAGTCTAGACAGCTTGGTCTATCCACTATCACAGCAGCATATGCAATGTGGATGGTGTTGTTTCATAAAGATAAAAATGTTCTAATCATTGCGACTAAGTTAGCAGTAGCACAGAACTTTATTAGAAAATGCAAGTTCTTGTTGCAATCTTGTCCTAAATGGCTGATACTTCCTTCTATCGTAAAAAATAATTCACAAGCACTTGAGTTCAACAATGGTTCACAGATCAAAGCAATTCCTACTTCTGATGATGCAGGACGATCAGAAGCTTTGTCTCTTTTAATTGTGGATGAAGCTGCTTTTGTTAGGAACTTTGACACTTTATGGACTGGTCTATATCCTACACTATCAGCTGGTGGTGAAGCTATTATCTTGTCGACCCCAAACGGTGTTGGCGGACAATACTACGATTTATGGGTATATGCTGAAAAAGGAGAAAATATCTTCAATCCAATCAAGCTTTTGTGGGATGTGCATCCTGAACGGGACGAAGCATGGTTCGAAGCAGAAACAAAGAACATGTCACAAAAACAAATTGCACAAGAGCTCTTGTGTGACTTTGCTGCATCTGGTGAAACCTTTTTAAGAGTTGAAGATATTGAGTATATACGAGATTGGATAAAACCACCTATCGATCGTTGGGGTCCAGATATGGGAGTTTGGGTATGGGATTATCCTTTGTCTGAAAAGAAGTATGTGATCTCTGCAGATGTTTCTCGAGGAGATGCCGGTGACTACTCGACTTTCCATGTAATCGACACAGAAGCTTCTCATATAGTTGCAGAATATCAAGGTAAATTACCTCCAGATAGATTCGCACAACTATTAGCAGAAGCCGGAAAAAGATATAATGATGCATTGATGTGTCCAGAGAATAATTCGTATGGGTACGCAGTGATTATGAAATTAAAAGAACTAGATTATCGAAATATGTATTTCCAAAAAGACAATGATATGTATAATTATCTATATGGAAATAAAGATATTTCCAAAATTGGGTTCCAGACTAATTCTAAAACCCGTGCACAAATACTGACAAAATTGGAAGAAGTGTTGAGAACTAAACAAGTAAAGATTCGTTCCAGTCGGTTATACGAAGAGCTAAAAACCTTTGTATGGAAGAATGGGAAGGCGCAAGCCATGCGTGGCCAGAACGATGATTTGATCATCGCATTGGCAATTGGCGTTTGGCTTTATGATACTTCTCCTCAGTTGTCAAAACAGGGCACAGACATAAACAAAGCGATGCTAGCAGCATTCGCTGTTAACTCCACGCCTGTCGAAGATACTATAATTGATCAAAACGGGGCCAAAATACAACATAGAAGGAAAAGTGTTGTATTTCCTGGTTCTCGTAATCCTTATGGTAATTTTGACTGGCTGAATTAAAACTAACGTATATTTATTGGTTAGTTAAGGAAGGTATGAAAGAATGGCAGAAAGAAAAACACCAGACAACTTGTTTCAGCGACTCACGAAGCTGTTTCGAAGTGGACCAAGCGTCAAACGCAAGGTTAAGAACTATACAAAGGCTGAAAAGAATGCTTCTAGCGCCGTTGATCTTTTTAAAAAAGCTCATTCAGACGTTTACAATAGCACTCTTTCTGCTTATGGCACTTTTGACCGCATGGCTCGGTATAGTGATTTTTCTGAAATGGAATCTACACCCGAGATTGCTAGCGCCTTGGACATCTACGCAGAAGAATCCTGTTCCCAAGACGCAGAAGGAAGAGTTCTACACATAAACTCGAATAATAGAAAAGTCAAAGAATTGCTCGAGACTCTTTTCTATGACACTCTTAATGTTAATTTCAACATGGTAATGTGGACTAGAAACCTTTGCAAATACGGAGACTTCTTTTTATTCAATGATGTATCTCCTGAGTATGGTGTCATAAATGCATATCCAATCCCTATCACTGAAATAGAAAGAGAAGAAGGTTATGACAAGAATGACCCTAGCGCAGTCCGCTTTAGGTGGATCACACAGGGGAATACTATTCTAGAAAACTGGCAAATAAGCCATTTTAGATTGCTTGGCAATGATGCGTTTCTACCATATGGCTCTTCTGTTTTAGAAGCTGCACGTAGGATATGGCGCCAACTTATTCTCATAGAAGATGCAATGATGGTGTATCGAGTCATTCGTGCACCTGAAAGAAGAGTATTCTATATTGACGTTGGAAATGTAGCGCCTGAAGATGTGGCAAATTATATAGAGCAAGCTAAGTCTTCTCTTAAGACCAACAAAGTAGTCAGTGGCCAAAACGGAAATGTGGATTTAAGATATAATCCAATGGCTGTTGATGAAGATTACTTTATCCCCGTAAGAGGAGGAGACACTGGTACTAGAATTGATTCATTGGCTGGCGGCCAAAATACTTCGGCTATCGAAGATGTTGAATATGTACAGAAGAAACTTTTCGCAGCCCTCAAAGTCCCAAAAGCATACCTTGGATATGATGAAGAGGTTGGCTCGAAAGCAACGCTTGCTCAGGAGGATATCCGCTTTTCAAGATCAATCGCGAGAATCCAAAAAACCTTAATTGCAGAATTTAATAAATTAGCTATGATTCATTTATATGCGCATGGTTTCGAAGGCGAAGATTTGTTAGATTTTTCACTTTCTCTTTCTAACCCTTCTTCATTAGCGCAACAGCAAAAGTTAGCATTAGTGGAACAAAAGTTTTCTATTGCAGGCTCTGCTCCAGAGGGCATGGTTTCTAAAACTTGGATATACCAAAATATATTTGGATTTAATAAAGAAACTATAGAACAAATTCACACAGACCTTTTAAGAGAAAAATTAGAAGCTGCTGAAATAGAAAATGCTGGAACTGAAGAAGGTGATGAAGGAGGAGATGATGGAGGCGGTGACGGTGGTGGATTATTTGCTGGTGACACACTGTCCGGTCAAATACTTGATGCATCGGCCAACAACCAGATCATTCCTCAGCTTGGAGAAACAGACGAATATGATGAAGATCCTGACGAGGATGATGAGTTTATAGACTTAGAGAAAATATCTGGTGATATAGGAGATGGGAATATAAAAGCGTCTAGTGGATTGAAAGGCGTTTTCGGGAATGATATCAATAAAGGAAGAGATAGAGCTATCAAGTTCGGTGCAGAAGAATTAAACATGCCGAACTTTGGAAACATGGTCAGCAATAGTCGACCACAAGATACAATGAATGACCCATATGATTCTTCTTGGATAAGAAACATGGGCAAAAGAAACCAACTAGAATCCAAACAAAAGAAGATAGCAGATGTGATTGCTGGAATGGATTATGAAGTTAAAGACTTAGTGCCCAAGACAATCAGGCCGTCAATGTCTTTTGACACACAAAGAATGTTAGAGAAAATGAACTCGAAGTTAGGCATACGTAAGTTAATGACCGAATCAAACAATTATGAAACTTTAGTCGAAGGACGATTTGACGAAGAGTTTGACATAGACATGGAGAATGAAGATGACAAATAGGTCCCACAACAAAAAAAGAAATGTCGGGATTATCTACGAACAATTGTTGGCGATGGCTGCAAAAGGTATTGTAGAGAATGACACAAAACTAGCCAATAAAGCACAGAAAATTATCAAGCGCTTTTACAAAGACGAAACAGAAATATACAGAGAGCATAGGCTGTTTACTGCTATGATTGAACCGCAGATAGCCGATGGCTCTTTGGCTACAAAGATACTGGGTGAAGCTAAGAAAGCAGCAAGAACGCACAATGTACAGCGGCTTGAAAGAGAAAAGTCTCGATTGATTAAAGAAATCAATTATTCTTTCGGAAAAGGATTTTATTCTCAAAAAGTGAAAAACTATACAGACTTTGCTACTGTTCAAACTCTATTGAATGATTGGCGAGCAGGCAAACAAGCCGATTTTAATAGAGTCACTTTATTTGAAAACAAAGCTCATTCTATTCTGATGACTCCTAAATCTGTTACGACTTTATCTGAAGAGCATACGAAAGAAGTTGATAATCTTGTAGTTAAAGTCATGACAGAAAAGTTCAATGAAAAATACAGCAAGCAATTAACAGAAGTGCAACAGATGCTGATTAAGGAATATGTATTTTCAGAGAATGGTGATACGGAAAGATTCCAGTCGATGCTAGCAAATATTAAGGAAACTGTTATTAGAGACTTGTCTGATTATGAATCTGATTGTGATAATAACCATGTTTCTAATAAAATTAACGAAGTCAAAGAGGATGTTCGTTCTCTAGACATAAATACTCTTGACGACAACACAATGACTCGCTTTATGACTCTTTGCAATTTGTCAGAAGAGCTGCGGAGAAAATAAAATGAGCGCACTTAAATTAATTACAGAATGGTCTGCTTGGGAGTATGACAAAGACAAAACTCTCAATGAAGCTACTAGTAATGGTGGCAAGTATATCATGAAAGGTATTCTGCAAAAAGCAAA
>Ga0233432_10002415_pt1 | contig 17375 bp, 8 predicted proteins | sample SI_122_August201_6_FD_179870 | JGI IMG/M metagenome (GOLD analysis project Ga0233432, IMG submission 179870) | Seawater microbial communities from Saanich Inlet, British Columbia, Canada - SI_122_August2016_10_MG | ecosystem: Environmental > Aquatic > Marine > Inlet | place: Canada: British...
AGATGGTACGTATATTCTTATATCACATGCCTCTGGTTCTGCTGTACAGATTGATTCACATGGAACGATACTTGTCAAGTCTTTTGGAGACACTTATAATAGTTCCGAAGGCTTTACAATGAATCGTACTGAGTTAGACTCTCATACGAATATCGGGGGTGACTGGGCTGTACGAGTCGAAAGAGGCTCTGGTAAGATATGGATTAATGGTGATCTAGACATCGAGTGTGAGAACTTTAATGTCACTGCAAGAGGATCTGCTAACATTAATGCCGCCGCTGGTACGAACATATCTGGTGGTAAAGTAGGACTCTTTGCTACGAGTGATGATGTTAACATAGCCGCTAATGCCAATATTAAAATGAAAGCTGGTACTGCATTAAACTTTGGTGGCATATACGGACAAGCATTATTTGGTGATGTACATCTTGACAGTTATAAGATGAATCTGTATAGTAGTGCGTATACCAAGATACATAGCACAGGTATACCCGCTGTGTCAACACAAACTTTACCCTTTCCTGATGTTGGTCATTTAGGTATTGACATTAATAGTACGACATCTCTCCGTATGAACTCGCTGACTACAATGAATATTAATGCTATTGGTGCGCTTGGAATCAACGCTGGAGCAGCCTTAGGCATCAAGTCTGTTGGTACAATGGACTTAGCATCGGGTGCACAGCTAGGTGTAGGAGCAGGTGGACTCGTTAATATAGACGGTACTCTTGTGAATATTGGTAGTGGTACAGCAGGAGCAACATCCAGTCTCGCAACGGGTACTGTGACAGCATCATTAGCACCACAGCTAGTACAATCTGGTACGGCTACAATACCTCCTTTAAGTATAACAGAGATTGCTACTGTTGTCAACCCCGGAGATATACCTGCGAGTCGTGTTCCTGTAGGACATACCACTAAGTCGAACTTTAGAACAAGAAGACCACCGCCATCTACGAGTCGTATGAGTGATGATACTACAGATGGTTCTACTGATCCGCAAGCAGTGTCATTCGCTAATGCCGCTACCGCTGTGACGAAACGTGGTAGTTATTCTTCGAGTATAGAACTTGACAAAGACGTAGAGTTCCAAGCACAATTAGATAAGATGCTAGAGAAGTATCCAGGCTTGACGAAAGAAGAACTCTATAGAGTCATGCAAGGCGAGAGTAATTTTAACTCAACTGCACTAAATAGTGATAGTGGTGCTACAGGCTTATTCCAGTTTATACCGAGTACTGCTGAGTTCTTGGGTTATACAACTGGTGATATACAGAACATGTCGCCTACTCAACAGCTAGAAGTGTACGACAAGTATCTTGACGCATTTGACTATAGAGGTGGTCCATTAGGTATTATGCAAGCCGCACCTGGATATGCCTCTAAGGGATTGGGTTATGAAGTATATGCACCAGGCACTCGTGCGTATGAACAGAATCCAGGATGGGTAGGTGCTGATGGCAAGATCACTGTCGGCAGTATTAATAACTATTACTCAGAACAGCAATTAGGATAAGACTATGACAGCTTTATGTGAATCAACAACACCACTCGCTTCAAGATTTGATAGCACACTTCTTAACGTATCGTCTGATGTGTTTAAGGAGATTGATGACTATACACGCCTCGTAGACCTGAATGCCAATCCTATTGAGCAATTAAATCGTCAAACAGTTGTAGATTTAACAAATAAAACGAATAATTTACTTGACAAAGTAAACATTTCCAATTATAATACACTTAGTGATAGACATTCACAAGGTCCGTTAACGTTTGTTGAGATAGCTGACTTTATAGTATCGAACAATCAAGACATCGATGGCATATTCAATGCTGTGGATCAATGGACTCCTGCGACACAGGGCGACAACCTCTCAGCCCCTATTGACTCTTATCTAGGAGACTTAGACTATTATCTGAATACGAATCTAGGTAAGTCTATATCAAGTGGACTATGTGGAGCATTCAACAATATCTTTGCCACGCTCGGTGGTTTATTTACTCTTATCTCTACTGCACAAGAACTCATTGCTGACATTAAGAACTTGACAGAGAAAGATCCTGTGAAGCTTGCTAAGTCGTTGACTCTTACCGCTGTATTGAAGAAGATTAAAGATACTGTACTAGAGATCGTTGACAAAGTAATAGCACAGTTGATGAAGCAAGTACAGGGTGTTATAGACAGTGTAGTAGGCATGGCAGGTGAACTTAAGTGTGCCGCTCAGTCTGCGTTTAATCATATACAACAAGCCGCTGATCAGATCAAAGAGTTCTTTGATGAAGTCAATAAAGACGGATTAAAGAAGTCTCTTGAGAAGTTCATGGCGAAGCTAGTTGCACAATTCGAAAGATTGACTGCTGAGAACGTAGCACTTATGATGTTTCGTTTCTGCCAGTTAAGTGAAATCATTCAGTCATTACTCTCTTCACCAGTCGATGGACTTAAAAGACTTGCTTCTGCATTGACAATCGAGCAAGCTGCCCTTAAGAGTGCGGGTCTTGTAGAGACAAAGAAAGCAGTAGAAGCTGGTGCATTAAGAATCTCTACAGACGAAAGAGAGAAAGCAATTGCGGCTGCGAATGAGAAGATCAACGAAGAGGCACCAAGTCTTGCTGAGATAGCATCTGGCGCATCGGGTAATTACGAATGTCCTACGTGTCCTAGTAAAGAAGAAATGCAACAAGTTGCTGCCTTAGATGAGAACGGTATATCAGGCAAGTTCTCATTCGAACCACAAGTCGTAAATCAGAACGACTTCGAAGGTAAGTATCTCAAGGGAGCTGGCTATAAGAAAGTAAACAAAGACGTATGGTTTAAACTACTACGTACTATAGAACAAACAGGAACAGAAGTCAAGATTAATTCTGGATATAGATCACCAGGTAAGAATGATTCAGTAGGGGGTGCAAGTAAATCTAAGCATATGACTGGAGACGCAATCGATGTACGTGTCACAGGCGACTATAAGAAGAGAGCAGAGTTTGTTGTTGCTGCCTCACGTGCTGGCTTTACTGGTATTGGTGTGTATAGTTCGTTTATACATCTAGACATAGGTGGAAGAAGAGCATGGATAGCGGGTGAGCCTACTACACCATCTGACTATCCAGTACCTAGCACACAGACAGCAAGCTGGGTGGAGTTAGTTTCTCGACATGATCGTGACAAACTTCGTTCAGTATAACATAAATAAAAGTAAAAGGCAATAACAATGGCGACTATAACACCTCTTACGAGAAAGCGTGAAATCCATAGTGATTTTCACAAGGACTTGGCTTTGTTGCCTGGTCGTAATGATATAGCACGTAGAGTAAACGAGAACTCAGTCAAAGAAGCAATTAAGAATATACTACTCACGAATAAGGGCGAACGACTCTTTCAGCCTCTCATTGGTAGTGACATACAGTCTATGTTGTTTGAGAATGCTACACCAGTAACATCAATACTCATTAAAGACAGAATCGAATCAGCATTAAGATCATACGAACCACGTTGTGGTCTTCTTGACGTAGAAGTAACTGGTGACATTGATTCGAATACAGTACGAATTAACGTTGTATTCCAAGTCATAAATAGTGAGACACCTCAAACACTTTCAATCGATATCGATAGGGTAAGATAATGGCAAATATATCACCAGTACAAAATTTAGACTTCTTTGAAACGAAGTCGGCACTTAAGACTTATCTGAGCAATCAGACTAGGTTTGCTGACTACGACTTCGAAGGGTCTAACATGAATGTATTGCTAGACTTACTCGCATATAATACGTTCTATAATAACTACTATTATAATATGGCGATTAGCGAGATGTTCCTTGACTCTGCTCAAGAACGTAATAGTATGATATCACATGCTAAGGAACTCAACTATCTGCCACGCTCACGAAGATCAGCAAAAGCTGTAGTGACATTTACTATTACTGCTACTCAGTCAGGAAACTTTTTTATTATTCCGAAAGAGACAAAGATATCTGGTAAGTGTGGTAATACGACATTCACATTCCTCACAGAGAAAGCATACACTGCTGTGACTGCTATGACGGATGCGGCATCTCCAAGAACGTTCCTTGCACAAAACGTAGAAGTATATCAGGGAAGATTAATTACAGAAACGCTTGACACATCGAATACAGTACTATCGAATAACATGATAGACACTCGTTCACTCTACGTAGAAGTGAATGGCGAAGAGTATGTATATAAGACAGACATATTTGGTATCACTGCTACTGATAAAGTATTCTATCTCCAGCCTGAAGAAGATGAGAAATACTCTCTTCAGTTTGGACAAGACAAGTTCGGAAAACATCCTACACCAGGAGATAACATTACAGCAAAGTATCGTATTAACTCTGCTGAAGAAGCAAACGGTGTGACCTCTATGACAAGTTCTGGTCTTTCTGGTGCGAGTAATGTTTCTATTACAGTAACGACTCCTTCAAATGGCGGGCTCTCTCCTGAGACTACTGAGTCTATACGGGCATTTGCTCCTAAGGCTCTACAAGTACAAGAACGTGCTGTTACGAAACGTGACTACGAGATACTACTACGTAATCGTTTTCCTAATATCGAAGCTATATCAGTATATGGTGGAGACGAAGTGGATCCTCCTCAGTTCGGTAAGGTCATTATCTCTGTTGATGTGACTGGCGGCGAAGGTGCCGCTGACTTTGAGATTGCGTCATTCACTGACTATCTAAAAGACAAGACTCCATTGACTATCGAGCCTGTGTTTGTACCTGCTAAGTTCCTATTCATTGATACTGTAGTAGACGTAGTATTCGATCCTAATATTACAACAAAGAGCGCATCACAGATTCGAAGCGAAATTACGAATGCTATTACAAGCTACTCTACTTCAAATCTTGCTGACTTTAATAAGACACTACGTCAGTCTAGACTAGCGGCGACATTAGATGCTGTAGATAATTCGATCATCTCTTCTAGTATCTTTGCTTCACCTATTATTCAGTATGTGCCAGTATTAAGTATTGTAACGAACCCTGCATTCTCATACGAGACTGCACTCGTTCAGCCATATGCGTATGATGCTACGACTGGTCTATCAGGATTTACGCCTGCTGTACGTACTACAAAGCTGACAATCGAAGGTACTCTCTGTACACTTCAAGACGATGGTGCTGGGAAGATGATGGCTGTGACTGCTTCGACTGCCTCTGTATCAGTGTTTAAGCGTAGTATTGGTACGATTAACTATAGCACAGGTGCTATCAAGTTGTCAAATCTAGTTGTTGATTCATACGAAGGTAGTGCAATTAAGTTTATTGCTAACTCAGTAGCGAAAGATGTCAAGGCACCTAAAGATCGTATCATTACAATTCGTGGTGAAGATATCACTGTTAACGTTACTACATTGACGGAATAAAGAATGCTGAATGTAAGAGACCATATATCACCTACGATACCTGATCAGTTTCCATCTCTCTATAGAGAAGAAGGAGACTTCATGGTTGAATTCGTTAAGGCTTATTATGAGCATAACGAAACGATTATGGATAGGAATATTCCTAAGCTTCGTGACGTTGATTCGACACTTGCTGCCTTTCTCGTATTCTTTAAGAAGAAGTATCTTCAGTCATTACCTATTGATACTGTAGTTGACACACGATTCATTATAAAACATATTCAAGACTTATACAAGAGAAAAGGTTCTGAAGAGAGTTTACGGTTATTGTTCCGTATGTTCTATGACGAAGACATTGAAGTCTTTTATCCTTCGACAGCTATACTCAAGCCCTCTGACTCTATATGGGGCGGGGCAAGATATCTAGAACTCAAGCCAGTTAACTCTGTTGACTCTTATCCTATTCAACGTGGTGATAAACTCACAGGTGACGTATCTGGTGCGAGTGCATTCGTAGATGAGATTATCTTTGTAAACTTTTCGGGCGCCTTAACGCCAGTTGTATATCTCTCTAATCTAACAGGCGTATTCATTGCAGACGATGGTATTGCTGTATCGAGATTAGGCACCACTACGAACTATGGTAAACTTGTATCAGGTTCTATTAGTGATGTCAAGGTAAATAAAGGACAAAGAACAGCGGGTCAACAAGTTGGCGACATTGTAAAGCTTGTGTCGTCCAAGTCAGGTACGAGTGCTACGGGTACTGTCGCAACTATATCAACGACTACTACAGGTAAGATTGATTTTGAACTAGAAGATGGCGGCTTCGGATACGTAGTCTTGCCTACGACTGATTCAAACGATACTCTGATATCAAATCAAGTTGTGATTGTTTCGGGAACTAAAGTCGATGCGATAAAGATCGGTGATCATATTTTGGCGGAATCTGTTACTGGCTCAGCGGGTACAGTAATTGTAGGCGGCGGAAGAGTTGTAGCATACAATCATCCTCTCCTATATCTCAAGACAGAAGATCAGACTAGAGATGCGTTTCTTTTGTATGTAAAGAATCAACTTTCTTTAGCAAGTATTGGCGACTCGACAGTAAACTCTAAGATGCTATCTATCTTTAATCGTGACACAGAAGGACTTTCTACTAACTACAGACTAGGCGATATATCTAATTCTGGTTATAACTTTGTTACGAACAGATACATTAATGCTGAAGATGCCGCATTGTTTGAATCATATAGAACTGGTGGTAGTTTAACGACTGCACAGACTAGCTGGATTGAAGATCGATTATTGCCTGCTATATATGCCGCTGGCTTTGGACATAAGTTTAATGCTCTTGGTCAAGGCGAAAATGTAAACATCGAAGTTGGCGTAACTGCTTCTGTTCCTGTTACGACTATTGCTGTTTATAATGCATCTGCTACGTTTGATGTAACGACTATTGACAATCAAGAGAGCGTAAGTGTTATTACTGACTTCATTGGCGACTTTGCTGACAAGCCTCTTGCTGTAATTATTAATGCGACTGCTATGCAAAATCCAGGCATATACGAAATTGAAACTGTTGGTAGTACAAACTTTACAAACTTTGGTGCCGCTGACAATAACATAGGCACAAGATTTATTGCAACTGGTCCTGCTACAGGTTCTGGTACTGTGACTGACGTTGTTGCGACTAACTATGGTATGAGTGGTACTCTAGTGAGTCAAGGCTTTAATGCTGAAACACTCAATACAAGAATTAAAGATGCATTCGAATCAAAAGCGATTACGATTGGATCTATCTCTGGGATTAATATTACAAACTCTGGATTTAATTTCGTGAATGACGTATTCAGTGAGATTGAGTATATCGATGTTGCGAGATTCGATAAGCGTGATACTATTCTTACGTTTGCTAATCCTGACTTCTTATTAGAAGTAGGTGACACTGTGTCGCAGAGTGTACAAATTGAAGACCCATCATTCGAGACAGACGGTACAGTAAACTATACTGCAAAGGGAAGATTCTTAAAGAGAGAGGGCAACGACTTCTACTTTAGACAACTATCTTTCTATGACTTTGACGAGAACTATCAGATAAATATTAAGAACAACTTATATACTCTTACGAATGTACGACCAGATTCTAATTCATTACCTATGGGCAAGAATGCAGTGATATCAGGTGATGCGAGTTATGAGCAAGGACAGATTGATACGATCAATGTTACGAATACTGGATATAGATATGGTGACCAGGAGATAGTTGACGTTCAGAATTCAAGTGGACAGACAGTAGCGACAGCAACTCTGAGAACTCTTGGACCTGGTACGACAGAAGGTAAGTGGAGTTCAAGTACATCTTTCTTAAGTGATAGTACAAAGGCTCTACACGATAATGATTATTATCAAGAATACTCTTATGATATCTCTACCATCATTGATCCTGCAAAGTATGAGACATTAATTAAAGATACGGTAGGCGTAGCTGGCACAAAAGTGTTTGGCTCCCCTCTCATAAATACTACTAGTAATTTAAACAGTACGCTTGACGTTGAGTTTCAAGTATGGAATTTATCTGATGAGCCATATGTGACAGAAGGAACGGCAGAGAATATGATGACAGAAAACAATCCGTCAGAGGTACTACATACAGAAATTGTCGCTCTAGATCAGACAGCAACCAATGCTGTAACAACATCGATAGGAACCTAAGGTAATATAATGGCAAAGATCATTACAGAAAATTTTAAAGTAGAGACAACGAAAGAAATGTTCTCTACCTTTACAAGTAAGAACGATACGATTGCGGCAAACTTTCTGACGGGTTTGAACACGTATGTTGCCAACAACGCAGGCGTTACTTTAACTACTGCTCAAAAGAATGAAATACAGGACATCGTAGAAGGTCAACTAGCTACGAATATACCTGTTGCATCTTATTATATTGTGGGTTCTAGTATCGATAAAGCAAACGCTATTTTAAATACTCAAGTAGAGAAGCGTGACTTTCAGCGAAGAGTTATCTTTGGTAACAAAGTATCTGAAGATAATATTCGATACATGTTCTATAAGAACGCTTGGTTGACTGGTACAATCTATGACGACTTTGATGACACTCAAGATATATCAACAATCAATAACATTGTAACTGTTTCGAATAGTGAAGGCGACTACGAAGTATTTAAGTGCCTTGAAAATAATAATGGTAGCGCATCAACTTCAACTCCTTCTTTTACTGGCGTTGATCCTAATTCGTATGAGCAAATCTTTAGTGGAGACGGATACGTATGGAAGTATCTATTCACTGTTTCTGCAGGAGACGATATTGTATTTGGAACTAGTGATAGTCTGCCTTTACCTTATCCATCTTACGGTAACACTGACGTAATTACTGCCGCTAAAGAAGATATTTCTCAGATCATTATTGAAAATACTCAGATTAATTTGTTTCAACAATATAGATTTGGACCTTCGAATAGCACTACTGACTCAAGCACGGTATCTTTTCAGAGTATCGTTCAATCAGCTACTTCAGCGAATGTTGCTGACATTAGAGTTAGAGCAACTCCCAAACCTGGCTTCTCGTTATATACGGGTAATGATTCTTATAAGAACATGTACTTGTTACAGACAGACAGTAGCGGAGCTATGACTGTATATGATATATTGGGCAGTTCAACTCCTAATAGTCCAGACTTAGATATCGATTTGAAGATCAATACAACTGATGGTAACTCTCCTAATTTATTTAAGAATGATATCTTTCAGATTGTTCCAAAGATTAATGTAACAAGAAGTACGTCATCTGGTACTCCTTGTGTTGCGTATGGCATCATTGATCAATTCGGAACATTAAAGAGAGTTGCATTCAAGAGCAAAGGCAGTGAATATAAATTCGCTACTGCTACTCTTGCATTGCCTACTGCGGTAGCTACTAACTATACACCAGCACAAGCCGCTACTTTGAGATGCGTAATATCTCCTACAGGCGGACACGGTTCAGATATGATTTCTGAATTAGCGATGAGTAGACTAGCAGTCATTACAAACTTCTCGGGAGAAGATGTAGCAATACCAGATGCGAACTCATACACTAAGGTCGGGCTGATAAAGAATCCCTCGTTCACAGACTCTACTTTACCGACTCAGTTTGACAATAGAACTACAATAGTGATTAGTGGAGATCACACAGCAACAGCATTACCTGGATATTATGTTCAGCAAACAGTTGCGTTAGATACCACTAACAACGAGGTAATCACTGCAAGAATTCACGAAAGTGTTTTTTCTGGAGGTAACACAACAATTCATTTAGTGGATTATTATGGAGACTTCAAGAACACATTTCAAACTGGCATCATTTCAGTAAAAGCTAACTTGTCTACGACAACAGCTAGTACACTTACTATAAATAATGCTAGTACAGACGTTACGTACGGCAAGTATTCTCCGTATACTGGACAAGTCTTACATTTTGTAGATTTCGATCCTATACAGAGACAGGCTACACGTAAAGAAAAAATTAAATTTATTTTCGATTTCTAGGAAAAGAGTATAATACATGGGCATTAATACAGACTTAAATGTTGATCCGTACTATGACGATTTTAGTGAAGCTAAACAGTTTAACCGCATTCTGTTTAAGCCCGCAAAAGCCGTACAAGCACGTGAGTTAACACAACTTCAAACCATTCTACAGAAACAGGTTGAGCGATTTGGCTCGAATGTTTATAAAGAAGGTACCGTCATTAGTGGTATCAACATCACTTCTCGTCCAGATATTTCTTACGTGAAGTTGAATGATACGACTGGCTTTACTGACCCAAGTGTATACAATCAAACCGACTCTGCTACTTTTACTGCAACAGGTAACACGACTGGTCTTGTCGCTGAAATTATCTTAGGCGAGAATGGTTTCCAAACTCAAGATCCTGATCTCAAAACTTTTTACGTCAGCTATACTGGCTTCGATGACACAACAGTAGCGGGCGCAAGCTCTTCTGATGTCAAGCAATTTGCTCAAGGTGAGGTTCTTAGTATTAAGAACTCATTAGGAACAGTTGTAGAATCTGTAACAGTAGCTACCGTCGCTGCCCACGCCGGTAAGTCTTTTGGTGTTTCATGTGAAGAAGGTGTTGTGTATCAGAAAGGTCACTTTATCTTTGTAGACAATCAGTTCGTCATCGTATCAAAGTACTCTAATATTCCAGGCGCATCTTCAGTTGGTTTCTCTGTAGCAGAAAACTTAATTAACTCTAACAAAGATACAAGTCTACTTGATAACGCATCAGGATTTAATAACGAAAACGCACCAGGTGCTGATAGACTTCAGTTGGTGCCACAGCTAGTAACATACGCTACCGCTTCAGAGCCAGAAGAGTTCTTTGCTCTTGTCAGATATGTTGGCGGTGAGGCAGTACGTATTCGTGACAGAACAGAATTTAACGTAGTCGGAGATGAACTCGCACGTAGAACCTATGATGAGTCAGGTAACTATGTAACTAATGGACTCAAGGTTACGTTAGAGCAAGACGGATCAGATTCTTATGCAGTAGTATCACCAGGCAAGGCTTACGTCTTCGGTAGAGAAACTACTAATGTCTCAGCTAGAAAACTACTCATAGATCCTACTACGCTTACTCAGACTAAGAATAATCAATACACTGGTGTTCAGTACGGACAGTATTTTACGTATGCTCACACACAGGGTTCAGTATTAGATGACTTTGCTTTTAATGGCACAGTTTATAATCTTAAAAATAGCGGCAACACAATTATAGGCACATGTTCTATTTCTAATATTACTCCAGGCAAAATCTATGTGTACAACATAAGAAAGAATGCTGGACAAGAGAACACTGCTATCGCAAAAATATCCAACACTCCTATAACAAACTCAGGAACTCTTTACGGTGTTAATAGCGGCGGTAAGATTTTTGATGCAGGTAAAGTATCAATCAATAGTGTATCGAATGTATCGTTCACTAGAAGAATGAAGCAAGCAGTGGTCGGTAGTTCGCCTATCACTATTTCTGCAACTGCTGACTTTAAACCTCTTCCGGGGAGCAATGTATTTGCTGTTGACAGTGCAAACCAAGTATGTGTCTGTTCTTCACAGTACATCAACACGGATGACTTAGAGGTCACTATCACAGATAATGGATCAGGTGTCGAATTTGTTTATTTCGATGCTATCATATCTGGTACAGCCCAAGACGGATTACAAGAACTAGATATCTATGTTAACACGACTTATGACTTAGCGGGTACTGGCAGTTTTGGAGTTGCAAACATCGCATCACTTGGTGTTCCTAATGCTATTCAATTACTCGAGGTAATGGATACAGGAGTAACACCAGCAGTAGACATCACATCTAAATTTAAGTTAGTTAACAATCAGAAAGATCATTTCTATGATCATTCATACATTACACTTAAAGCTGGTGAAACGATTGCTCAAAATAGAGGACTTAGAGTTAAAGTTAAAGCACTACGTAGACAGTCCACATTAGGTAGTGGATACTTAACTGCTAATAGTTATAGTGCCTTGACTAACAAAAACTTAGTTAAGAACTTTGAAGGCAAGGATGGCATATCATATGATTTAGTTAACTGCTTTGATTTCAGACCTTACAAACAACCCTTAGCTTCATACTCTCTGGGTACTGCAGGCGCTTCTACAGTAACATCATTGTCTAGTGCTATTGTGCCTGGTATTTCTCCAGCTAATAACGCAACAATAATTTCAAACCAATCTTACTTCATGTCACGTATTGATAGCGTAGTTTTAGATGAGTTTGGAGATACTATTATCTACAAGGGCGGCGAAGCAGAAAATCCTAGTATTCCAGAAATCTCTGGAATGTATGCCTTAAGTAATGTATATGTTCCTGGTAATGTTACTAAGATTACTGGCAACAATCCAATTCGTGTTATAGACGTAACAAACAAAAACTACACGATGAAAGAAATTGCTGGCATAGAACAGAAGATCGATAGACTTACGGATCTTGTTTCTCTTAGCCTACTTGAAACTCAGACCAAGAGTATATTTATTCCAGACGGTGCCGGTCTTGATAGATTCAAGAACGGAATCTTAGTTGACTCGTTTAAAACACTTGCAGTAGGTGATGTAAAAGATCCTGACTTTGGTGCCGCTATCGATAAATCTAGAACAGTCGCAACTCCTTCAGTTACACAGTTCCCAGTTGATCTTAAGGTAGACTCAAGTACTGGAGCAAATGTATATCAAGATGTAGTAACTCTTGCAGATACAGGATCACGTGTTACAGTAATTGATCAGCCCTTTGCCACAAACTTTAGAAACTGTGTATCTAACTTCTACAACTATTCAGGCAAGGCATCTATTGATCCTCCTTTCGATGCAGGATATGATGTCATTCAAAATCCAGCAATCAATTTAGAAATTGATATTGCTACGCCTCTACTTGACTTAGTTGATAACTTACAAGAAGTTCTTCCTCTTACAAGAGAGCAAGTAGATTCTATTACGGGAGCAGTTATTGCGAATGGTAGGAATAGATCACAGACAACTACAACCACTACTACAAGCACAAGCTTAACAACTGGAGATAGCCAGACTACTACAAGCAGTGTAGGAAACTTTGTCACTGATGTCACTATGTCTCCTTACATTCAATCGAGAGAAGTTAAAATTCTTGTGACTGGTTTGAGACCAAACACACGACACTATTTCTTCTTAGACGGAACTGCTATTAACAATCATGTTTATCCAGGTGAAGTTAATCCTACTGTAGTTGGATCTGCAACTGAATACAATGTAAGTGAAGTTGAAGTCAAGGGAACTCTAGGCGGCTCTGTGCGTACAGACACAGAAGGAACTCTTGCGGCAGTATTTGTAATACCTGAAGCCACGTTCTTTGTTGGTGAGCGTTCAATCGAAATAGTTGACGTTGATCAATATTCAAGTCTTAATAGTGGTAAGACATCATACACTAAAGTAGTCTATAGAGCATATAACTTTGAAGTTAGCAAGTCAGATTTAACTCAGACAACACGCACACCTACATTTGATGTCGAAAGAAATGTTACCACTAGATCGTTTACTCGACAGTGGAGAACTGATCCTATCGCTCAAACGTTTATCGTCAGACCTGCTCAAGCAAATGGTGCAAGCATGTCTATGATCAGTAGCGTAGATGTTTACTTCAAGTCTAAATCTAGCTCTGTGGGCGCAACACTCGAATTGAGAGAAGTTGTAAACGGATACCCATCTCAATCAGTATTGCCTTTTGGCAGAAAGCATTTACGTCCAAGTCAGATCAATGTTTCTAATGACGGAGCGACTGCAACTACTTTTGAATTTAAAAATCCAGTAAAGCTTAACGTTAATAAAGAGTATTGCTTTGTTGTTATCCCAGATGCTAACTCACCAGACTTCTTGATCTATACTTCTAAAGTCGGTAATGCTGACTTAGCAACTGGCACATCAATCACTAACGATTGGGGAGATGGAGTACTCTTCACTTCTACAAACGATAGTGCATGGAAATCTTATCAAGATGAAGACATTAAGTTTGTATTGAAGAGATACCAGCACCAAGCAACTGCTGGCTCAGTTGACTTAAGTCCAAACGATGTAGAGTTTCTTACTGTTACCAACACCACATTAAAGTTTAGAAATGATGAACTTGCTTATGTGAAAAAGAATACTTCGTATGCTTGCGGTGTAACAGATAGAACTGTTACTATCACCGGAGGAAGTGTGTTCGCAGTTGGAGACTACATACTTATTGAAGACGGCGGTAATAAATTCTTATCTGAAATTGTAGCCGCTAATGATAGTGCTTCATCGCTCACACTTAGAACTCCTTACGGTTCTGATATAACGACTTCTGCTACTGCATCTTTAACTGTAGCTGGTAGAGTATCTTACTTTAACAAGAGAAAAAGCGATAGAGTGTTCTTGCGAATGAGTTCTGCTAAAGCAGGTAACTTCTTTGTATCAGGAGAAGTTCTAAACGGATATAGAACAGGCGCAACCACTACTATTTCAACAGTAGACAATGAGCCGATCTCATACTTTCAGCCACAAATTTTTATGAATAATTCTGTTAGAACGTCTACAGACTTAACTCTATATAACGGTTCTTCTATCGATAAAAGCATTCCTTCTAACGGCAATGTATACAATACGAATGCGTTACGAGTTATTAATAGTACGTCTAACATTGTTAATGCTTCTCTTAATGTCTCAAACGACTTTAAGATTAGAGTCGCTATGACTAATAACGGATATCAATCTGCGACTCCTATTGTTGATCCTGATCTATCGATGTTGAACGTATACAAGTATAAGATTTCAGATTCAGGAACATCAACTTCAAGTTGGGTAACAAGAGAAGTTACTCTCCAAGAACAATTAGATGCAAGTGGTCTGAGAGTTTACTTGAGTGGATATAGACCAGCTGGCACATACATTGATGTATATGCTAGATTTGTTTATCCTACAAATGTCGAAGTGCAGAGTAACTGGATTAAATTAGTTAACTCAAACGAAGATATGTATTCTAATCCTTCTAACACATCGGACTACAGAGAGTATCAGTATGATCTGTCAAGCGAGACTAATGAATTCAGTTCTTTTCAACTGAAGTTTGAAATGCGTCACGCTACTACAAGTGAAATCAATACTCTTGATCTTAATGTTAGTCCTGCGGAGAACTTGTTCCCTCATATCTTTGATTATAGAGCGATTGCACTGACATGATAAGCGAAGGATACATACGAAAAGAAGTTGGAGTTGTTAACACGGACGTGTCTGCATTCAGATCAGCTAAGGCAAGAATTGAGCAAACAAAGAAGATGATAGCTTTAGAAGAGAGACTAAATAATTTAGAGTTGGTAGTAAAGTCACTACAAAAAACATGCAAAGAGATAACTAATGAGTAGAACACTAACACAGATAACTAACCAAAATACTTTCGGCGTCTGGAAAACCAGAACGAATGATATCATCAGTGTTCTTACTGATGTTGTCACGATAGGAGATAGCGAAACTAATACAGGAAATGTTGTTATCGCTGGCGATATTAGTGCGAGCGGGACAATGTTCGTTGACACTCTGCAAGAAACTACAGGCAATGGATCCAATCTCATCACTGTGAATGCAGACTTAGGCATCGAAGGCAATCTTATATTAGACCAGGCATCTGGATTGGGTAAGATAGAATTTCAATCTGCTAACACTGCTACTTGGACAATCGAAACTTCTGCTGATCACACTGATCTTGATATTAAGAAGGGAGCAAAGTATCTAAGGATTGATACAGATGCTTCTCAGATCACTGGTGCAGGTCTTACTATAGACAATGATCTACTTTCTTCGTCTCTTACATCAAATACAAGTGGTAATGCCGCAACAGCAACAGCATGGGCTAACTCTCGCACAGTAACCTTTGCCACTGGCGATGTGACTGGTAGCTTCTCTATTGACGGCTCTGCTAATGTTTCTGATGTTGCATTAGCAGTGGCTGATAATAGTCATGACCATACAGTTTCAAATATCACAGACTTAGGTACAACTCTATCTGGTAAAGCTGATCTAGCTGGCGCAGTCTTTACTGGTGATGTTCAGATATCAGAAGGCGAAGATATATATTTTGGCAACCAAAACTCTAACACGGATGGATACGTCTCTGTTGGATATGGGAACTTCGGTACTGGATCTAGAATTTTCTCTATCGGACTTCAAGACGGATCAACAAATGATGTAAACTCTATGATAGTAAACTTAGATGGTAAGTCTATGTATATCTCTAATGGACTCAATCTCAAGTTATCAATTTCTGGTGCCACCGGCTCACTAGTAACAGAAGGTGACATCACAGCATTCGGTACCGTATCTGATCGAAACCGTAAAGAGAATATTGTTAAGATTGAGAATGCTCTGGACAAAGTATCACAAATCTCTGGATACACATTTAACTATATCGGTGATGATACTCCTATGACTGGTGTTATCGCACAAGAGTTAGAAGAAGTTTTACCTGAAGTTGTTTATGAAACAGAAGCGGTTGATGGTACACAAAGCAAAGCAGTTCGTCATGGTAATATCGTAGGTCTGCTGATCGAATCTATTAAAGAATTAAAGGCAGAGATAGAAGAACTCAAGAAGGACAAATAGATGGCTATCACGTCCGCAGATCCAGATAACGATCCTAACACACCTAGACCATCCATTAGTTTTGGCTCAGCAAGTGGTGGCGGTAGTCGAAGTTTACGTGCAGAGTTTCCAGCTGATACGGGCTCTTCTTCGTTAAGCGAATACTATCGTGGTTCAGGAGTAGTTCCTTCATCTTCGGTGATAGGCGGAGAAGTTCAAAGTACTTACTCTTCAGACCAACTAATCGAAAGTCAGTATGATAGTGACAGCTTATTGGGTTCAGGTACTAGGTCTGAAATAGATAACTCTGCTCCACCTTATTTGTATTATGCAAGAAAGGTTATCAATGCAAATGCACCAGATGCCATATCTAGTATACCGTATTCAGAAGGTGTTAATAACTGGAGAGTAAACTTTACTCCGGGCACTTCTCAAGCAAGAATAAGAATTTATTATAATGGTGTTGAAGTATATACAAGCGCATTAATGAATGCAACGACCGCAATAAACACAACAGAACAATCAGTTCTCGTAAACGGGTCGACTATAAAATTTATTAAAAGTGGATCTGAGACAGGCTATTCATACACCACAAATAATAGTATTAATATATCTACTCCTGTTTCAGTCGGTGATCTACTTTTTGCTTGGCAGTATGCGACTACTAATGCTGATGACAAATATGGATTTACCTTTAAAGTTACAAATGGAATAGTAGGACAAGAATACGAACATACAGATGGATATACGTATACGACAGGAGCTGATGCAAGTGGAGTGCCTATAATAAACGAAAGAATAGGCGAACCAGTAGGAAATTTCAATCAACAACTGCCAGAACTTAGAGAGTTTTTCTACGAA
>Ga0233432_10002416_pt1 | contig 17375 bp, 12 predicted proteins | sample SI_122_August201_6_FD_179870 | JGI IMG/M metagenome (GOLD analysis project Ga0233432, IMG submission 179870) | Seawater microbial communities from Saanich Inlet, British Columbia, Canada - SI_122_August2016_10_MG | ecosystem: Environmental > Aquatic > Marine > Inlet | place: Canada: British...
TTATAATTTGTGGAATGCCGAAGAGTTGGTCAACTTACTGGAAAGGTACTCCTGCGTGAAAGCTTATATCAATGGGCACAACCATCGAGGAAAATACGCACTTAAAAATGGAATTCATTATTTGACATTAAAAGGGATGGTGGATACGAATGAGACTTCTTATGGTTTGGTCCGTGTTAGCGATGAAAGAATCCTCTTAGAAGGACATGGTCGAGAGACTGATCGAGAAATGTTAATAACTGATTGATGAATTTTTTATAATGATCATTTTCTCAATAAATGTCCTAGTAAGATGATCTTTTTCTTGAAACTGGCAAAAGTTTTTGAAAGATGACTCCTTGATGGATGAAAGCAATTTATTTTTGGCAGACCTTTTTGATGCTCTGCCAGTCGCTCTATTTTGTAAGGATTATTCTTCGGGTTGTGGCGTTTTTGTTAATTGGAATCACCAAGCAGAGATAACTTGGGGTTTAAAAAAGGAAGAAGTTCTTGGGAAAAGTGATCATGATTTTTTTCCAGATGACCAGGCAGAGCATTTTAAAGAAAAAGACTTAGAGACCCTAAGGTCAGGTAAACTTGTTTATATACCTGAAGAGTCGGTTGATTCGCCAAGTCTTGGCACAAGAATAGTTAGAACTTGGAAAGTGCCTCTTAAGCACGCTGGCAAGCCTAGGTATATGCTGGGTATGTCTTTTGATATCACTGAACAAAAAAACTTAGAGACTGAACTGGAGCGAGAGAGGGAGAACGCCATCAACACTTCAAAATTAGTGGCTCTTGGAGAAATGGCCGGTGGTATTGCTCACGAAGTGAATAACCCTTTGTCGGTCTTGACCATGTCATGTGAACTATTAAAGGTTCAAGTGAGCGAAGCTTCTTTGGATCGTGAAGCAATCAATAAAACGATTGACAATATGCTAAAAACAACCGATAGAATTACAAAAGTTGTCAAAGGACTGCTAAATATATCGAGAGAATCTTCTGTTGACCGGAGTTCTCTGTGTTCGCTCAAAGAGATCTTGGATGACGTGATGGGTTCGTGTTTAGAAAAGTTTAAGCTTTACGGAATTGATGTTGATATCGATGGAGGCGAAGACGTTCTTGGAAAACAATTTGCCTGTAACCGAGTTCAGATATCACAAGTTTTTTTAAACCTCTTTGGCAATACTTTTGATGCAATCAGTGAGCTGTCAGAAAGGTGGTTGAAAGTTGAAGTGAAAGTGAAGCAGAAAAACCTTGTGATCTTTTTGACAGATAGCGGCAAGGGTATCCCCAAGGATATTCGAGAGAAAATCTTTAATCCTTTCTTTTCAAGTAAAGATGTAGGGAAGGGTACAGGTATTGGTTTGTCTATCTCAAAAGAGATCATCAGTAAACATGATGGAGATCTGAACTTGAATATAGATAACCTCAATACTCAATTTGTTATCAAGTTACCGATCAATCTCTAGGCTGATTATACACAATGAAAGTTTTGATTGTTGATGACGAACCTGATTTGGCCGAAGCGATTTCTCTTCTATTAGAAATGAAGGGTCATGAAACCGTTAGAGCCGATTCGGGTCTGTCTGGTCTTGAGGCGGTAGAAGAAGACCGTTTTGACTTGATCCTCAGTGATATCAGGATGCCAAAATGTGATGGGATTCAATTTCTGGAAAAATTAAGGGAGAGTCCCTCTCCTCATCCTCCCTTCCTTTTTATGACAGGTTTTTCTGAAGTCACCAAAGACGAAGTTGTGGCTAAAGGTGCAAAGGATATCTTGAGAAAGCCAGTGCCTTTCGCTGAACTCCTAGAGGCGGTGGAAAAGTACGGAGAAAAAGATAACAAGGGTTAGTGCCTTTAAAAACTTCCAAGTTGTCGGCTAGTGGAAAGTCTTTCAATATTGAAATAGCCATTGGTTGAAGGTTTTATCACCATATCTTGGCATGATTTGATTGGAAAGATGTTAAACAGATCACGGTGTAAGATTTTCGCTTGAATTGACAGAGTTCTTTTATGGGCTCTTTTTTGCGGCTAATATAAATCGTTTATGATTCTAAGATAGACGAAATAGAATTATTTGACTTCTTGAGAGATTTTCAGAAATGCACATCACCACCCATATATTGATATCTTTTTTGATATTTACTTTCCTCGCAGAATCGAAGGAGGTTAAGGGTGGCAGAACCCCTCTTACGGCAGAGGAGTCGATTCAGGCCTTGAGTTCCTTTTTTGGTTCTTCTGGAAACTCAGATGATGAACCGATGTTCGTTTCTGATGAGAGAGCTCTGGTGAAGGGGGCTGCCTTTCCTAGGGGTGAACTAGCCATCACCAATAAGGTATTTCAGTCAGTTCGGATAAGAGAGATGAATCGTCTAAATGTTGAGCTTTATAAAGAAATGTTCAGCTCCGAAGATGCTAACTTATTAGTCTTTCTTAGTCACAGAGCTAACTCAAAAGAGCCAGATTTTCAGGAGAAATATAAGTTAGCCTATAAAAAGTTTTCTAAGCAATTCATCTGGTTGATTCTCTATGGTGGTGTGTCGACTTCCGTTGGGGAGTGGGACCGACACTATTTAGAAGCTGAAAAATCTGGTGTGGATGCAGCTATCAGATTGTGCTTGATATGGAACTTTCAGAAACAACACCCGGGGGAATTTGCCGGAAGATGGACCGATCGATTTGAAGAATCTTTTATTGAGGCTTGCACCCTAGATGTTTCGGAAGACCTTTTGAGAACAATCCTACATTATTCGGAGGAAGTTGGGTACCTTTATCAGTATAAAAAAGGCGTGGAAAAATTTATGAAAAAGGTGGTCAGGCTTGATCACGTTAGCCTTTACGTCAGGCAGGTTTTTACTGGAGCGATGGCCATCAATTTGGCTTGGAAAGCAAGGGGTAGCGGATACGCACATACCGTAACGGATGAGGGTTGGGTCGGCTTTCATAAGCATTTGAATGTGGCGAGAGAGGCTTTGAGTCAGGCTTGGGAATCACGAAAAAATATTGTTCATGCTCCGTATCACATGATGACCGTGGCAAAGGGCTTAGAGGGAGGAGATGAAATGAGGATGTGGTTTGATAGAACCATTGCGGCAAGATTGGAATACCGAAATGCTTATATTGGTATGTACTGGGGACTTCTTCCTCGTTGGTACGGGTCTCATCGACAAATGTTGGATTTTGCCAATGAGTGTTTTGAACAAGGTATGTGGGAGACAAGAGTACCTGTTGAATTCGCACTTTTGGTGCATTGGTATATGAGGAAAGACTTAGAGTCTATCAAAGGGGTGATGATGGCTCCGAGTGTATATGAAGAATCAAAGGCTGTGATTTTGGAAGCTCTCAATCATAAAAATTGCAGTTACGATCATAACAAGCTTCGATATTATTTGTTGTCGATGGCTTATCACGCCAACAACATGGAGGATTTAAAGAAGTACCTTCAAGATTTACCGAGCTTTGATTACCCTAGTTATTTAAAGTCAACATTTGGTCATGAGGTCGCTATCTTTTTTGGTCAGATCAACCGACTTAAGCGAGAAGGGGCAACTGAAGAAGAGCTCGAAGAGAAGGCGGAGTTGTGGTTGATGGTTGATTCGGATCCGAAAGAGGTTTTGAAAAGAATGTCAGGTGGAGATATGGAAACCTTTCTTCATCTTGATTTGTTGGAAAAGTTGAGGTTTACGAGTGATCAAAAAGTGAATGAAATGCTGATTGAGCAAATGAAAAAATTTGGTCGAGAAGAATTGGGATTGATGAGAATGAAAGAGCTTCGTGACTCTGGAGCTAAAGAAGAGGTTTTGGCCTCTCTCAAAAAATTATTAGAGGCTTTGACCTCTCCCTTTCACATTGAGTCGGTATTATTGATGCCTGAGGAAAAGAGGGTTGAGGAGCCGGTTTGCAGAGAAATATTTAAGAAAATGGAAGAGTTAGCTAAGCAATATCAGGTTAGTTCACAGGAAAAGGCTTTGGCTCAAGCTCGAATCATTCCTTTTGTCCAATATGAAAACTACTCGGCCTACACTAAGGAGTGGGGTAATAAAATTAAAAAAGTGAAGGACGTTGGGGCTTTGTTGGATATGGTGACGACGAAGGGCCACGGAACATTCTCTTCGATCGCTTATTGGAATATTTTTCGGAATAAAAATGCTAATATTAAAGGCATCGATCGATTTTTAAAAAATTGGAAGAGCGAGTCACCTGAGGCAAAGGAAGAGTTACTCTCATTCTTGAGAAAATCGGGTCTGCCCGGAACAGTGCTAGAGATGGCAAATCGTCTAAAGAATACTCCCTACGAGGAGATCGGAGAACAGTGGGTGCTTAGGATTGTTAAGTGGTGGGATAAAACGCTGGTCAGTTGGCGAAACCAAAAAATGATTTTCAGTTACCGTGCCATGCAGTGCTTTCTCAAGGCAGATGGTTATCAGCATCTCGCTAGGAAATATGCTTTACAGCATGAGCCGATGACCAAGAGCAATTCTGGTAAGTGGCTATCAGCCTACCTTCATGTTTATGCAGATAAACCTTCCTTGGCAACAAAAGCTTTAATAGCTGGGAAGTATAGTCGTTTCAAAGACTCTGGTCGTTTTGATATTCCAGGGCATTCCTTTGGAAATACGAAGAGTCTTTTTTCTCACATTCTTCCGATGGTGACTTCCCACAAAGATCTCCGCGCTGAAGATTTAGAAAAGCTTAAGAAAGAGTTTCCTAAACATTTCAAGTGAGAGGTGATGGTGGGTGAGAACTTTCTACAGTTAAAAGGCCTTACTTTTTAAATTTTAATCGATGCCTGAGGTCGGCTGCCTCAAGTGATATGCCAAAGCTCGATGGTTGCTTTCGAGGATCTAACGAAGAGGTTTAGTTTTTTGGAACCAGTCGTCCTTGAAGTAAGGAACTCTCGTTCCATAGATGTCATAACCTTGTCCGGTCCATAGGTTGGCTAGGAGGATGACCTCTCTCGTTTTGGAATCAAACATACTTCTTAGAATCTTGAAGCCGGGTTCTTTTTGAGTAACTCCTCCTGGTCGAAGAAGGGGGGCTTCTATGCCACCGGCGTAGGAGAAGGACTTTCCATCTCGACTCACCGCTGCCCAGAGTTGACGAGTGGGAAAAGATTTTCCTCCGGTGAGGAGGTAGCCTTTTCCGAGGCGGGTGACGTGGGGGAAGAGCCACTGGCCTCCAGCAAGCATTGGTTTGGCAAGATCGACAATTGTTCCATTTTTATCACGAAAAAATGCCCATGAGCCATCGATGTGATCGGCTTCGGCCATACAGACCTTGGTGCCATATCCATGGATGTACATTCGGAGTTTTCCTTCGGGTGTGAGGGCAAGACTTCCGCCCTCGCTTCGAACGAGTTTTTTTTGCCTCAGTTGCTCATCAAGCCAGGCCTTGGGTTCTCCTAAAGGAGTCCCAAGGTGAGTCCAGCTCCGTCGGTTGGCATTGGGTGAAACAAAAAGAGTTGGGATGAGTTCGCTGCTTTCCCCATTGTCTTGGGGGCCGATCACGGCAAGAGCTCCGTAACGACCATCTGCCAGACGGATGACACTGGCCCGTGAGAGCACAGGGCTGCTTCGAGTGGGATGGTTGTCGTAGTTTTTGACGACAGAAGAAGATAGGCTTTTTCTCGTTGGCTTCAAGGTGAGAAGGTTGCCGCCTTCGTAGGCTAAAAGTCGGTCTTCTTCATCCCCAGGTGAGGTGAGCCAGAGCTCGTATTCGCCAGGTGAACGGATCAGATTAAAATAGCTACAGCTCAGTTTTAAGGGCGACCAAGTGCTGTCTTTGAGCAAGGGGTGCTGTGCCTCTCCTGCCATCATCAGTGGCAGTAGGGTCAATAGAAAGAAAGGTAAACGTATCAAGTTATTGCTCATAGTCACGGGTGAGTATAGGGCGTCCGAAGGAATTTCAGCCTTTGAAGATCGCCTTTCGACCCTCGTGAGCTGATCCTATACTCCACCCTCTCTCAAACTGGAGTTGTCATGCCTGAGCCTAGCCTGGAAAAAGCCCAAATCTTGTCTGTGCTAAAGCACGATATGAACAACGTTTTAACGGGAGTGAAGACGGGTTTAGAGATCATGGCCATGGATGAGTTCTTCGAAGACGAAGATAACGCCGAGGATTTGAACGATGTAAAGAAAGCCTCGATTCGCATGGCCAACATGCTTGAAGATCTTGCTTTAGTTTTTGGGGATGAACCAGAGCTGCGCCCAGATTCACGAAGTGTTTCAGTTGAGGAGCTTCAAAAACGAATTGTCGAACAATTGGCGATGGAGAGTATTTCTGTGGAGTGTCATAATTTCCCAGACGGCGGGTCCGAGTTGAGCACTCATCCTGAAAGTCTGGTCAGAGCTCTTTTTTATGGCTCTCTTCTACTGAACGAATTAGAGAAGGGCCCTATCAACCTCGAGTTGGAGACCACGGGGTTAACTTGGGTGTTGAACTTGTCATCGGCCCAGAGCGCAAGTTTGGCTGCATTGATATCGGGTGAAGTGAGTGAGGGGAGGCCATCTTTCTTACTGAAAATGACGAAGCTGGCAGCGCAGCGCCTTGGAGCGACGTTAGAACAGGTTAACGAGAAGTGGAGCCTTAGATTAGGGAGTGTCGTATAGTGAGTGAAGAGCAAAGCATGAGCCCAGCTGAAGCTTCAATATTAGCAAAAAAGGTGATTAAAGTCATCTCTTCAAAGGTGAAGGGACAATCAAAGTCTTTGCGTTGGTTGGTGGCTGCTCTTATCGCTGGAAAACACGTTCTATTAGAAGATCGTCCGGGTACGGGAAAGACGACTCTGGCCAAGACCTTAGCAGCGGCAATTGGTGCTTCTTTTCAGAGGATTCAGTTCACCCCTGACCTCCTTCCTTCTGATATTTTGGGAGTTTCTGTTTATGAACAGGATCGTGGCCAGTTCAGCTTTCACTCGGGGCCGATTTTCACTCAGATTCTTTTGGCCGATGAGATCAATCGTAGTTCTCCAAGAACTCAATCAGCCCTGCTGGAAGCGATGGCTGAAAATCAGGTGACGATAGAAGGCAAGAGGCATCCCCTCGATCCCCTTTATTTTGTGATGGCGACTCAAAACCCCATCAGTTTTTCGGGAACGTTCCCTCTTCCCGAAGCCCAGTTGGACCGCTTTGCCCTTCGCTTTGGATTGGGCTACCTCACTCCAGAAGAAGAGGTGGGTTTGCTGATGGGAAAATTGGAAGGAGATGCCGGGGAGCTTGAGGCTTGCCTCGATTCCGAAGAAATTCTTCAACTTCGAAAGGCCACTCATGGGGTAAGGGTTGGAGAGAACCTTTGCCAGTATGTGGTCGATCTGGTCGGAGAGAGCCGTGGGAACGACCAGGTTCAATTAGGTGCGAGCCCTCGGGCGTCCATTGACCTTTTGTCGCTAGCACGGGCCTTAGCTTTAGTGGATGGCCTAGATTATGTGACGGTCGATTTGATTCAGGAGCTGGCGGTTCCATGTTTAGCGCATCGACTGGTTCTAGACCCTGCTCTTCAACATGCAGGGGTGGATTCGGAAACGTGGGTTGGAAACCTGATAGAACAGGTGCCTCTCTCCCCTTGAAAATGGAGCTAACCTTTTGGAGGAAGTGGTTTTACCCTTCCTTTTTAAAGGCGGAGTCCTGGAAGCGCCGATTGGCTCACCGGTTGACTCCAAGGGGCCAGTTGCTGGTCTGTTGTCTGTGTATCGCTGTCATTCCAGGGGTGAACACTCGCTGGAATGTGGCTTATCAATTTCTTTGCCTCATGATTGGTTTGGTCGTGGTATCCTGTTCCTCCTTGCCATTTTTTAGGCCACGGGGTAGGGTACACCGACACCTCAAAGGTTTTGCTGTAGCTGGAGAAACTTTCTCTTATCACTTGAGTTGGACTGAAAAAAATGAAAGTGGAAACTTAGCTTTTTGTGATCGACCTGAAGCCAGGCGCCCTCCAATGGGTCTTTTTCTTCATGTTGATGAAGATGATCAAGCGATGAACGCCTTTGATCGAACGACTGGCTATCGACGTTTTAGAAAACTTTGGGATCGGGACAACCCACCACCTTCACCATTGGTTGAATTGGGAGATTCATCAAATAAAATCGATGTGGAGATCACTCCCCCTCGCCGTGGCCTCATGAGCTTTGAGGAAGTTCAGGTTTACCGGGAAGACCCACTGGGTTTTTTTCGAAGCCAGCGCCGCCATACTTTGAAAGGTGAACTATTGGTGTTGCCAAGGGCTTATTCTATCCCAAATTTTGAAATGCCTTCGAAGGGACAGCTCGATCGTCAGACCGAAACCCTTTCTCTTCATGTTGGAGACAGTGGAGAATTTGTGTCTCTTCGAGAGTATCGTAGGGGAGACTCCTTGAAGCACATCCACTGGAAGAGCTCAGCTCGCAGTGGTGAACTCCATGTGAGACAATACTGTGAAGAACAAGGTCTTAGTTTTGGAGTGGTTTTGGATACAGCCCTTGAAGCGGACCGTGAAGAGGATTTTGAGCACACGGTCTCCTTGGCGGCGGGGCTTTTAGATGTTCTTTCTACGGGTCGTCATCGTGTGGAATTGCTCTTTGTTGGGGCTCAAGGGCATCGTATCACAACGGGTCGAAATGGAGGAAGTTTGCTAGGAGCTCTCAAGGAACTCTCTTCGGCTGAATTGAAGTTAGACCCAGGACTCGAACGCCTAAAAGAAGCCGTGACGCCAACTTTGGAAGGGTTGTCTGGGCTGATCTTTCTAACATCGTCATGGGAGATGGAGCGGCAAAACCTTGTATCGTCATGGTTAGGGAGAGGACTTCCAACGGTGGTCGCTCTGGTGAACGAAGCTGAGACTCAGCTTGGACCAATGGCTTCTACTCCTGCTCGATGGCTTCATTTCCATCCCTCAAAAATTGAAGACGAACTCTACCACTGGGCGGGGATTCGATGAGACAAGGCATGACATGGGCAGTGATCTTGGCCTTGGGCATTTGGGGTATCTTGACCAATAGCCCAAATTTGGCGACAGTCTTGGCGATGCCACTGATAGCATCTCTATTTCGGCGTTGGCCAGCAAAGGTGAGTGAGGCTCAATTTCAAGCCTTAGGCGACTTTACGCTTGTTGCTTTTGTCGTTGTTTATGTGCTCATGGTGAATGAAATAGAACCCCGAAGAGAGGCCTCAAGAACGTTTCTTTTTTCTTTGCCTCTGATCTTTTATCCTCTGGCCTTATGTCGGTTCTTATTTGTGACAGGCTCCGTTCCTTTGGCTCGCTTGATGATCCTCACACGATTTAAAAAACTTGGATTCTCAAGGTTTGGAAATATTGGAGTAGACTTTGGCTGGCCATATGCTTTTATAATCTTATTGGCTTCTTGTGCGCCCGATGGAGATAAGGTTTTTCTCACCTTTCCTCTATTGGCTCTTTGGGGTTTTTTGGTGATGGTACTGCTGCCATCGGGGCGCTCTCGTCATTGGACGAGGCTGTTCGTGTTACTGGTCGGTCTGGGCATGGGTTGGAGTCTTCAGCTGGGGATTCAAGGAGCGGAAGCATTTATTCAGAAACAATCAGCGGAATGGTGGAAGCAGGGCATCATCGACCCTGGTATGGAAAAACGCGCGACCATGTTGGGGAAAACTGCTGAGCTTCAATTGAGTTCGGCCGTTCACTTGCGTCTTCAATTGAAAAATGAGCCAGCTAAGATTCCGATCTATTTGAGGTCATCGGTCTACGATCAGTGGTCAGGCAGAGAGCTGTGGATGAATAGCCAAGATATGAGACCAGCCCTTTCGAACCCAGATGGTCACTATGCCGTTAAATCTAGAGAGCTAAGGGTTGCACCTGGTCCAATTTTGGGAGACATGTGGATGGAAATGCGGGGCCAAGGTTGGTTGCACTTACCTGATGAAGTCAGTTCATTTCGATCGCCGAGTTTGATGGATGTTGAAAAGGTGGGTGGAGAACATTTTCGAGGAAAAAGTAAACATGATGTCGTGAGATTGGAGCTTTTCGAGAAAGAGCCTTCTGAGTCGATAAGAACAAGGGAGCTGTCTGAAAATGACCTTGTTCGATACCTTGAGATGAATGAATCTCGCCGTAAAACTTCAGATGAATTCCTTAAAAATAATGGAATCGGTTTATTGAGCCCTGCTGAGATGTCGAAGGCTGTAAAGGGCATCTTTTTGGGAGGGGATTATGTGTATAGCTTGGAAGTGAAATCTCCTCCACCTCATATTTCAGTGTTAGACTTCTTTTTGAATCAAGTCAAAAGTGGTCATTGTGAGTATTATGCAACAGCCACGGTGATGCTTTTTAGGGCACGAGACATACCTGCTCGATATTGTACCGGTTATGCTGTTCATGAACGAGAGGGTGATCTTTGGTTGGCCAGAGGTCGCGATGCTCACGCTTGGGCTGAAGTGTGGGATGGAGAACGATGGCTTCGAGTTGAAACAACTCCACCAACTCAATTTGGCCCCTTAACTTTTCGTGAGTTGCGTCGTGTTTGGGAATCCTGGATCTTTTCTTTTGAGAAATGGAGATATGGGGCAGGGGGAGACCGTTTAGCAGAGTGGGCCCCTTGGATGCTCCTTTTGGTCTTGCTCTATTTTGGCTGGAGATTTTCCCGTGAATGGCGCCAAGGACGGAGAGAAAAAAGTAAAAAAGTCAAAGCTCAAAGAAAAGATCCGGGCTTTGCTATTTTTGAGAAAAGGATGAAAAAGCGTCAGCTAGGGAGGCGTTCTCATGAGAGTTGGTGGGCCTGGAGGGACCGCCTGGAGGAAGGAGGAGTCACCCTGCCAGATCATTTATGTGATTCCTGGAGCCGTTGGTCTTGGGACCCTGAATACGAACCTCAAACTAAACTTGGGGAGGAACTTCGTTCTCTCCGCATAGAATCATAGGAAATTATGTCTTTATTCTCCATGCCCGACCTTGAAAAAGAGGAAAAGTGCCCTTTTTGCCTAAAGAGTGAAAAGCCCCAAATGCAGCTTCAGCATGGAATTCCTTCTTTGACGACTTGCCTGCATTGTGGGAAGGTTTTGAATATGTATGGTTTTGCTGGAGCCCTTTTGCGAATTTGGCGAAGGTTTTTCCCTCCACGACCTGTGAAATAAATTGATACGACTAACCCTCGTTATCGTTCTTGCCGTAGCATTAGGTTATGTGCTCGGTTACCGGCAAGGGAAGAAAGCTGATTCGTCTTTTTTGGATTCAACCCAATGGCTGACCGAAAACAGATCAGAGCCAGAAGACATTCTTGATCCATTGTCTTTGTTAAAAGAAGATCCGGTTATTGAGGTGGATTCGGATTTGGTTGATCCAGCGGATGATCGAGCTGATCTTCGGTCGCCCGAGGGTGAAGTTTCAACTTTGAACCCGTCACTGGGGCCAATGGAGGAATTGTTGGCCTTGATAGAGAAGAAGCAATTTGAAGAAGCTTTAGAGATGATCAAGGACACCGATTTTGGTTCCTTAGAGACAGAGGCTTTTTTACTTCGAGCCAAAGTTGCGTCTCAGCTAGCTAGAGTGTGGATGGAAATCCAACGAAGGGCAGAAGCGAAGGATCTCATTATCGAAGAGAGAAATTTTCAACCGATGAATCTAGACCTGCTGGAGGTGGAAGTTGAGTGGTACAAAGTGGCAGGGAGAAGACCTGAAGCAATCCAAGTTCTGAACCATGTCTTGCAACTCGCTTTATCGACGGATGTCAGGGAGCAGGTGGTTATGTGGAGGCACGATCTGATGATCGACCACCTTAAACTATTGAGTGACAATGAGCAGTGGCGAGAACTTAGTGATTTTTTATCTGGAGACCCAGCTTCGGGAGACGACCGATATTATCGTTATCAACTTTGGGCTGCTCGCGCGCATACAGAGCTTTTTGAGTTCTCTATGGCCAAATCAGCTTTGGAAATGGCTTCTTTTGACCACGACCTTCTAGATGAGGTTGAGGTAGCGAAATCTTATATTGAAAGACTACAAATTCTTCGCCATCAAAGGGTGACGATGGAGAGATCGGGTGAAGAGTTTCCTGTTTCGAAAGAAGAAGGAAATGAGATCACACAAGAAAATCAATGGGTAGAGTTGAAAGCCAAATGGATTAGAGGCAGCATCATTGTGAACCTCAAAATTGGGCAGAGGAATCTGCCTATGTTAATTGATACAGGTGCTAGCATCACGAGTCTGGATGAGAAGTACCGGTATCTGGTGGATGGTGAGGTGGTGAAGGTCTTAGGTGCTAGAAATTTCCTCACAGCCAATGGCATGACCAGTGGAGAGGTAGCTCAGTTAGGAAAAGTCCAACTAGGTCCCTTTGATGTGAGCTCAGTGGATGTGGCTTTTATGAAAGGTCTAGAGGCCGAGTCTCGTTATGTTGGGTTATTGGGAATGAACGTTTTGAGGTATTTTGATTTTCAATTCGACGAGGGGCCGAGTTTGGTCAGACTGAGAGAAAAGCCCTAGGTTTTTAGTGCCGATGAGATGAACTTTATAATAATAAATAGTTGTGTCGTTGACTTCTTATTGGGGAAAAGCGGATAAAAATTTGTCTATTGAGGCATCTGAATTTGAAACCTCAGCCTGGGGAATTTGGGAAAAAATAGAGTCTTCATTTTCCACTGAGCAGACGTCAACGGGTCTTGGGAAGCTTAGGGGAGTTGAGGATGTTCGTTATTGGAAAAAGAAAATCAAAGAAGTTTCGGAAAGAATCAGTCTTTTTCGGGATCAGCATTTTAAAGGGAAGCAAAAGGGGGGCGTAGAAAGGCACGACAGGCTCACCCTAGAACTTAAGGATGGAGGCTCTCCCATTTCTTTTCAAATGATCCTTGGTGAGGGATTAGATTTGGGATGGGAAGATTTTTTACTGGGAAAAGACTCCGGAGATGAGATCAATCTAGAAGTGACCTTGCCAACCTTGTCTTTCGGGCATAGCCTGAGCTCTTGGTCAGATACAGAAAAAAAACTCAATGTTAAAATCTTGAAGGTCGAGAGTTCACAGGTTTCGATATTAGAACTCCCGGGAAAAGATTTTAATTGGGAGAGAGCACAAGAAGTTTTCCCAGAGAAAATTTTGGAGTTGACTCAATCTATTCAATGGGATTTGGCTCCCAAGTTATTGATGGAATTAGAGGAATGGGTCGGAGAGAAGGGGTTGAAGTTGAAAAATGACCCTCTTTGGGAAGTGGTTTTGAAAGGACTCAAGGAGCAGTCCCAACACGCAGATCGAATTGGGGGTTGGATAGAGGGTGTGTTTTTCTCACATGTGATGAGGGATGAACAGGAGTACCGATGTAGAGTGATGATATTTTTAATCGACCGGGCTTTGAAGTGCCAAGATAATATTCGACCCGCTGAGCAATTCAAAGAAGTATTCAGCGTATTACTGAAGGCCTATGGGAAAACGATGAATGCTTTACTGCAGCAATATAAGAGAGCATTTACTTATACCCAGCGAAAGTTCTCAAGCGAAAGTGGAAAATCCATTTCCTCAACTTGGTGCAAAACACGTCTGAGCATTCTTGAAGTCCAAGAGAGATTTCTTCATTGGCTATCTGAGCACCCATCATTTTCGATGGTGCTCAATGAGCATCGTTCTAGTTGGGAAGGAACCTTGGAAAAGGGGAAGTGGGTAAGAGAGTCTCTCTCATTATTCCTAAAAACCCTTGATGGTTTAAAAGGAATGACAAGCCATAATACATCGCTTGGTTTCAATATGTGGTTGCTGAACAAAACAACGAGGCCGATGTCTCAGGATATTGACTATTTACTTGGTTTAAGGGACGAGCCTATCGAGCTGCCTGCTGCTATATCTTATTCGGATGATTCAAGCGCCTTTGAATCATCTCAAAGCGTGAAAATTCTGGATGTTGATTTTCTCAAAGGAGTTGAGAAAAAATTAGCAAGAGTTCGCCCTAAATCCTTTCCTCAGCTTGGTGATTTGCTTAAACAACCCAAGGATTTCGATGAGCGAGTGAAGGCGTTCTTGGATACTTTGGCGAGGATAGGAACGATTCAGTCTTTGGTTGAGAGAATAGATAGTGATCAACCATCGGCGGAGAACCTCGCGATGAAGATAAAGGATTTCAAATGGTCGTTTGAAAAGCCCCTAGGCGGGGTGGGCCAGCCCATCAGGCAAGACCTCGATCTGATATGTCCACTTCATGCGCTAATGGATGGAGACGAAGTTGGAATTCAAAAGATGAGCAGTGCTTGGGTGTCTCTGAGTGCTCAATGTCGGCAATTGATTGCACAACTATTGATAGAGCTCCCCAGAATGGGAGGGATGCTTCAGGATATGCTGTTTTATGGTAAAAAATGTAATGAATATTTTGTTTTCCAATTACCTCTCTTATGGGCAGTGCTTTCCAAGGAGCTTGACTCTTACCGAACTCAAGCCAGGACTGGGTTGAGAAGTCTATCAGGTTTAAGGAGAAAGACTGGAACCCAAGCCCAAGAATTGAACGACCTTTTGGGGAAGTCTTTCGCGGTCATTGTTTTGGATGGACTGCTAAAGGATATGGAAGATGAAATGAAAGAAGGCTTCTGGCAAACTTATCTAGTTGTTGCTAAATGGCTAGGGGATGGAGGTGTTAAAAACCCTAATGGGCAAAGAGTTTTAAGAATGTTTTTGAGGACGGGGATTTTGTTCAGCCATCCGAGTATGATTAAATATGAGTCATACTTAGAGGTTCTTGTTAATTGCCCAAGTTCCGATGATGAAGTGAACAATCCCATCGATCGTTCGATGATAGTGTATGTGGATGAGTTGTTCACGATGGTGGGTCGAGATGAGGTACCTAGGAATGTTAGTGCCGAGAAGAAAAGGGAGTTTGAAAAGAACCCAAGTCTTCAGCGTGAAAATCAAACAGAGAGAGGTTTGTGGAGCATGTCGAGTCTAATACGTTATCTTAGTATTGACGTCTATTGGGAAGATATGATTTTGTTAAATTCGGAAAAGGAAGAGCAAAAAGATGATTCAAGAAAAGAAAGAATTGAGAAGCTAGGCGTAAAGAAGAGGGCTCTCTTGGAATTGAAAGAGAAGTATGAATCAAAAAAAAGAGATGTTTTACAAGAAACTCGAGAAACATCATATTTAGATGAGGAGGTGCTTTTTGTTCGAGAACAAAGCAAGTTGCTGTCAGGTGAAGAAAGCTATTTGCCCTTTAGTTTGTTGAATTCCTTGTCTCGCCCTGAGTTTCAATTGTCTTGGGAGAAGTATCACAAATTAGTAAAAGTGTTGAGGCATAAAAATATAAAGCAGGTGTTTGATTATGAAGCTAAAGGCTCTAATGCTCGATTCACGATGAATGTACGACCATTGATGATTCTGGTTCCAGCCTTAGGAACAAGTGGTTCTTGCGTTCAGTCTAGATCGGTTTCGGATTTAGGTCAATTGACATTACCAATGTTCAGAGACCCCAACCATACGACCCATGAATTGATACTGAAGGCCATTGGGATGTTTTGGATTGACTCGTGCAACGAGAGGAATCATTTATCAAATACAGAGTCTTTGTTGACTGAATATAGAAACTATCGTCGAAAATCTTTAAAGAAACCTAAAGAGATCTATGAAGATGAAGGTTTTTTGAAAAAACACAGTGATCGAGAAAATTTCATTAACCATTTTATGTTATATCTGAGTTCAAAAGGAGGGGAACGCCTTAGGTTGAAGTCGAGAACTCTTTTTAAGTTACTGGCCAAGCATATACGATTGGTTCCTGGAATGAAAGGTTTTAAGTGATGGTCGTTTGTCATAAAATCAAGGGATCTTGAGTCAGAAGTGATTTGAGCTGAAGAAGGAAAGCTCAGACTGATTTAGTTTTTTTTCATATTTTCGTTCGGCATCTTTCCCATAGGAAATACCTTGCACAATGTTGGCATGGCTGGAAAAGACATATTCCATAGACCGATCTCTGACTTTTCTTGGGATAACTCCAAATGAGTGCCGAGAAAGTGATTGATTCATTAAAGACATTGGGGTCTATCTCGATTCTGGCCTTGATCTGTATTTTTATGGGTGGATGTCGTCCTCAATTAAGTGATCATAAAGATGGTGGCATCACTGAGCCTTTTTATTGGGAGACTGAGGAGAGCACAAGGGAAGACATAGACTTAAAAGGTGAGCTATGGTTCGTGGAAATGGCATCTCTTTTATCGGCTGAAGAGGTATTGAGAGAGCAGAGTTTGGGTCTCAAAATTCAAAACCTAAAAGTAGAACAGGCAAGACGGTCCATAGGCATCAGTCGGGCGAGGAGTCTTCCAAGCCTTTCGGCAGGGCTTCAGGTTGCTGATGGGAAAAATGAGGGTCAAAGTTCTACCCACTCATGGGGAACCTCATTGAGCAGCAGTTGGGAGCTTGATCTCTGGGGGGTTATTGCTTCTGTGCGCCGAGAGGCAGAGTTAGGAGTGGAACTGGGAGAAACCCAGTTAGAGGCCTTGCACCTGAGTTTGATTTATCAGATCTTGGGAGCTCAAATAAGGTTGGCTGGGGTAAAGGAGAGGCTTGCTTTAACCCATACTCAAATTGATGAGCAGAAGGAGATGGAAGCTCAAGCTTTGGAGCTTTTTAGAAATGGACAAGGCTCAGATATGGGTGTTCTTCTTCAAAAAGAAGCTCGCTTGGGATTGGAGGCAGGATTGCCACTTTTAGAGGAAAACCGGCAAGCGGCGATATTGGATTTAGGGCAACTGCTGCGTATGTCTGAAGGAGAACTAGAGCCCTGGATGACCTTGAAGTTACCAGTTGAATTATCAGAGGTTCCCCCAAGCAATGGCAGTGAGTGGGTTGGCCGGCGTTTCGACTCTCGCATGGCTTGGCTGAAGGTGTTGCAATCAGATGAGTCTTGGCTGCAAGCTAGGGCGAGGCGACTGCCATCCCTGACCTTACAAGCAGAATTAGGTTATAGCGGTCAACACCCCGTAGATCTTTTTGATCGTTGGTTTCGGCAGTTGTCAGGGAGTCTTTTAGCTCCTATTTTTGATGGCAATCGTCGAAAATTAGAGGCGGCTTTGGCTGGTGATGTGACGCAACAGCGTTTGTTAGAATTTCGTGAAGGAGTTGAGGCTGCTTTTGGAGAACTGGAGAGATTGAGGCTTTCTTGGAATGCCCAACGTGCTTCTTGGTTGGGTAAAGGGAGGCAGCGTGACGTAGCAGCCAAAGCTCTTAGCTCACTAAAGGAGCGCTATAATATTGGCCAGGCCTCATTCCTTGAAGTGTTACAGCAAAGAGCCAAGTGGCGTTCACTTCAGCAACAAGCCTTGAGTCATCGTATCGAGTCATTGATTCTGCAGGCAGCTTGGGCAGGAGCCCAGGCTTTCCCTATCACGGGAAGGCCAACTTATTCACTCTCAACTGAAAACGAGTTCTGATTCATGTCTTCATCTGACCTCAATCCTTCTGACATCGAATCTAGGGGAGTGCCACCTTCTGG
>Ga0233432_10002425_pt1 | contig 17333 bp, 30 predicted proteins | sample SI_122_August201_6_FD_179870 | JGI IMG/M metagenome (GOLD analysis project Ga0233432, IMG submission 179870) | Seawater microbial communities from Saanich Inlet, British Columbia, Canada - SI_122_August2016_10_MG | ecosystem: Environmental > Aquatic > Marine > Inlet | place: Canada: British...
ACTCTTTCTTTGTACCTGCGTCATCTTTAAATGCACCACGTAGTACTGTAGTTTGTGTTAAACTACTGTGTGCCATAATGCCGCGATTCTCACAACAACCGTGTGTTGCTTGAATGTAAACACCTAAATGTTCTGCATCAGTTGCCGCCTGAATCTCTCTAGCAATATCATTTGCAAGTTCTTCTTGTAGTGTTCCACGTCTAGCACACCATTGTGCAATACGTGTGTACTTGCTTAGACCAATTAATTTGTCTGCGGCAATAATACCAATGTACGCAATACCAGCTACTGGCTGATGGTGATGTGAACACATACTCTTTAGTTCCGAACGCACTACTAGCATGCCTTCGTAGCGATCATCGCTGTCGTTTGGAAATGCTGTTGCACTTGGAGCAGGATCATAACGCCCTGCCATAATTTCATTGTAGTACATTTTAGCAAGGCGTTTTGCTGTGCCCTTGCTGTTAGGATCTTGATATCTATCAATTACAAGTGCATCTAGTACACTTTCAAATGCTGTAGTTGCTTCGTCGATAAGTTGTTCTTTATCACCTTCTTGCAACACTGCACTAATATTGTCGCCAGCCCAGTAGCGTTGTTTTGCCTGTACTAGGCGGGCTTTAATTTCTTCACTTTTACTCATTCACTTCTCCGATGTTTAGGCAGTGGATTGCCGGTAATAAAATACAATGCACAATATAAGTTATATTATACATTGTATTTAGGTTTTTGTCAAGCACTAAAATATTTTTCTAGCATTTCAAGACGATCGTCTGCCGCAGCCATTTGGTCTAATTCTTTCTGTATCGTTTCGATAATGTCAGAATGTTCACCAATGCCTACAACTTTTTGCATGTAAACTTCGATGTTAGTTTTGTGTAGTTCTAATTCACCTTCAGCATGTTTACGAGCTGCATTTAGCATTTGTTCTCTCAACTCCATAGTTCCTTTCCTTAGTATTTTTGTTTAGACGGAATGACGCCCCGTACGCCACCTTTCGGCTCTTCCATGTCTCCATCACGACGGAAGATCAAATGTACATGCGGATACATTATTGTTTGTCCCGCACTAGTACCAATGTTTAGGCCAAGATTATAGCCTGTGATATTTGTTTTATCTGAGTGAACATTGTCGTTACCCATAGCAAGTGCAAATTTAAAGCATTTACTAATTTCTTCTTGTGTAGATCTTTTGGGTACAATTAGCAAATGTCCTTCGGTTACAGGATACTTATCTTCGAATACTGTAAAGTCTCTAGTATCTAAAAATATATTATCCCATGGAGCTCTTGATTCTTTTTGTGCAATTTCTAAAGTATCAATATTCACCTACATTCTCCCAAGGGTAGACTAACCAAACATCTTGTTCTGTTTTGTTTACATCATGTACACTGTAATCTACAGTGCCGTTAAATTCACTTGCTAGGTTATCTGTAATAGTAGCAAAGCGAACATTGTTATGCCATACTGTTTGCCAACTTGATTCATCAGGTAAACAACTTGCTTGCCAGTCTTGTTTAATCCAATTAAATGTAGCACCTGTATCGTTAATGTCATCTACAATAAGTATGTTTTTACGTCTACCTACGTCCCAACGGCTTTTAAATAAATCTCGTTGTTCTTCGTCTACAATACCAAATGCATCGTCAGCCATCCAACAGTTACTTTCTTGTTCGCTACCGTCACGCAAACTTACTTTTAATGCTTCGCCGCGTACACCTAACATGTTGCTTAGTATAGTAGCAGGAACGTTGCCGCCTCTGGTAATACCTACAATATAGTCAGGACGCCATTTGTCTTTATACATTTGTAGTGCAATGTTGATGCAAGCATTTTCTACATCTTGCCAACTATAATAATGTTTGTTAATCATTTGTTCTCCTTGGCATTTTTTTCTGCCTTAGTCAATTTATTATTCCAGCTGTTGTTACTAATGCTAAGTTCGTTGGGCATAGGCTTTGTTTTGCCTTTAGTAATTTGACCACCTTTAGCAAGAAACTCTGCCTTCATACGCTCAAGTTCTTCGTCTTTAGGTTTTGCATCATGGTTCATGCTCATTCTTGTTTTGCTCCTCGTGCTAAGTATTTTGTACTGTTAATCCAACGATATCCTTCTTTTGGCACAAACGGAACAAAGCCCCATTCTGTTGCCTTCTTGCCCATAAAGAACAAACTCCAGCAAGGTATCTCATTTCCGTTGTCATCTTTCTCGAGTGTTAAAAAGTGTAAGTCATCTGCTTTGCGAAATCTAAAATGCCCTGGACCACGCCAAATACCACGTGCGCCTACTATGTTACCTTCTTTACTAACAACAGGAACATTCTCCCAGTAACCACCTTTTAAAATTAATGTAGCATATGTCCATGGATGATCGTGTAGTGTAGGCTCGTCACTTTTTAAAACTTTGTGCAAAGTGACATTGAACGGAAAGTTCTTTCTGTCTTTTAGGAACAAGTACCAACGAACTAAGTAAGGCTCGTTACTATCTCTATCTTTAATTACACGTTTACGATCTTTAAAAAACCCAAACATTACTTACTCTCTTTCAGTATTTCAAAAGTTTCAATCTTTGCTAGTTCACGTTCGTATGCTTCTGCGGCACGTTTTAGGCCTGCATACTTTTCTTCTTTATCAAGGTCTCTGCTTACAACTCCTAGTACACGTTGCATATCTTTAATAGACTGCATAACATCTACACCACCTACCGTTAACTCACCTTCGATACTAACATTGCCAGTAGGCGAATATATTGAACTAGGACTAGTAGTAAAACTATCATCCCAAGAACTTGTGTTTATAGTAATATTATTACTACTATTGTTACTAGTATAAGTACAATCATCTAGATCGATTGTAAATATATCATCCTTTAATTGTGTCATATAATGCTGCTCCACTAAAAAACTCTTTGTTTAGTTTTGTGCGTTGTTTTTCTAACGATACTTGTAAGTCAGTAAAGTTTTCCATATAGTTTACAATCTGTGCAATAACTTTGTCTCTGTTATGCAAGTATGCATCAAAGTTTTCAGTCCATTCACTTGGATACTTAAACTCAGGCAATGCCATTTCACTGTAGCTTAGTCTATCTGGCACCATAGGAATAGCATCAACTAATGCTCCTTCATACCAACTAATGCCAAGTGTTTCTTGTAGGTTAGCACTAAACACCATTTTAGCTTCGCCTAGCAAGTTATGATATTCGTTCTTTGAAAGTTCTTGTTCTTGACAAACAACAAACTCGTATTGTGGTAAACGCATTGCAAGATCTCTAAAGATGTCAACTTGCTTCTCAGGAGCAACTCTGTGTGGAAACAAGATTAAGTCTCGCTTTTCCATACCTTTGTAACCAGTTAAGCTGTTCTTTAGATACTCCATAGGCCAGCCAACTCTAATTGCTTTTTCCATGTCAACGTTATAGTCTTCCATCATTGTATCTGTAAACAAATCAATATGGAAGTCACTTGCAAAAAAGTTATCATCATAACATTCGTACATTGACATTTCAGCATGTCTTACCCAAGGCTTATCGCCTATAAGTCTTCCTAAGAAGTCTTGCGGATCATAACTACCAGCATGCCATAAGCCGCCGATATTAATGTCGACGCCTAGAAGTTCTGCCATATACTTTAATTGTATAACAGTAGGGTTCCAAGCATCTGTGTATAAAAAGTAGTCATCATTCTTAATTTGACCGTTAGCAAACATTCTGCTAATTTCTAACATTTGTTGAGACTTATAATTATTAGTTCCAGCAAAGTTAAGAAATGCCCCAGGCGTAGTTGCCTGAGGTACTTCTCCACCACTAATGACCACAACATTATCATTTGTAGCTCTCCGCAGTTGCACCGGAAGATGTTCTTTCCACTGCTTAGTATAACGTGTATCTACTGCTTCGATATCTACAATGTAGATGGTCATTTAGTTTCTCCGTTGCTTAAAGTTTTTACCATTGTTACGAGCTTTTGCTCGAAGCCAACCTTGGTACTTTTGAAATGCGATCCAGTTTGGATCTTCTTTGTTATACAAAGCCTTTTCACTAAAGACTTTGCCTTCAAAGCGACAATAATCACGAAATGTATCCAAGTCGTTAAAGACTTTGTTTACAACAGGATTCTTGATTGTCATAGTAGTAATTCCTTTTTTATATTTTAGGATAAGTGATTAAGCAGCCGTTTTCGTTGTCTTCAGAGACATCAATCTCTACAAAGCGGCCGGGGTACTTCGCAGAAATTTCTTTGTACAAGTCATCTGCAATCATTTCGCAGCTCTTGTGGTTAAGCTCTAGTACGCCTTCGACGTCATAGAGTCGTTGCATCCAGCGTTTAAACTGAATGAATTCAATGTCGCGATCGTTATGAAATACTTCAATACGAACACGAAAGTGAAAGATATGACGATGTGGAATACCAAGGAATGATACGTCATCCCAATCGCCAGTTGCTAGTTTAGGATCAGTATCTGCGCCTGGGTACATATGCACACCTTCTTTATTAAAGGTTACCCAAATACTTCGTTCTGCGTTATTCATTGCATTTTCTGTTGCCATTTTTGCGTCTTCTTCTCTCATTCTGCGACCCATATAGTCATGATAGCTTTCTCTATTAACTGCGTCATAACTCGGGTAACCTTTTTCATAAACTGGTTCGATCATATTATTATTATACTTTCACTTTAGAACTTTGTCAAGGCCATATTTACTCCAATCCGTAAATTTATTACGGTCCATCAACTCATGCAGGCTATGGCACCAGACACCTGGGTTACTTGCTTTAAAGTCTTTGTCATCAATTTTAATCATTGCATTGTATCCCCATTGTTTAACATATGGAACTACAACACGTAGTTGAGGAATAAAGTTATCACTCTCAACAAGTCCGCCATCTAAAAACCATTCTAAGTTAATAGTACTTGGAATATCTAAACTGCATAAGATACCTTGATCTGTAAACGCACGGATCATTAGATCCCAGTCTTCGAAGTCATCTGAGGTTACAGGGTTGTAACTGTGATTAGCACCAAAGAAGATATGTTCACACTGTTCTTCTTTGTAGAACTTCATTATCTCGTTGTAGTCTTGTGTGCCAGTAACAAACAATGTCTTCATTCCGTATGCAGGAGTCTTTTCAACTTCAACGCCTGTAAAGAATGTAATGTCGTTTGCTTCGCCTGTTTCGTAATCTCTATTCATCTTAGTGCCTTTAGTTGTGATTCAAGTCTGTGTATTTCGTCTTTAAGCCAAAGTTTTTTTGTTTTTAATCTATTAATAGATAAGTCGTCGTGTCTTTCTGCATGACAAACTTTTATGTATTCGTCGAGTTCTCTATGCTTTTTATATACTTCTTGCAAATGGACTGCAATCTTATTGTGTTGCTCCGTAAAGTTGCTCATCTTGTAACTCCTCTAGTTTAGTTTCATCTAGTTCTTCGTCTTCATTTGTAGCAGCCTCTTCGATGTCAAATAGTGCATTAAAGTGTGTACTTGCGTTTACAGTCTTTTTACCAATAGCACCCCTAGTACCTGGAATAGCCATCCAAAACTTTGAATACTCGTTAATTTTTTCTAGTGCTTCTTCTTTATTGTCAATAGCAAAAATTTCATTAACTACATCTCTAAACAGAATTCTATCAAATTGTTCTTGTACAAGCATCTTAGGTATAACACCTGCATCATATTGCCTATTTGCTTCTTGTACAGCATTAATATGACTCCATACATTGTGACCCATTTGTATAGCATAGCTAAATGAATCCCACGATGTCTTTCCTTCTTTGCCTATCTTATTTAGGTCTCCTGGAGCATATGTACAAACGTCCGATACTTTGAGTCCTTCGGACACTGGGCTGTCTTCAAAGTTTTTAAATACCCCATCTGATATAACAGTGTCTCTAAATCCACGGTTGTCTGTAGCATATTTTTTATCGTCAATTGACGGTACCATACGATACGTCCATTTGCTTCTGTCTTCAGTTTCATTTTGAATGTAGATCTGTCCGTTCGCGGTTGCGAGGAAAGGACTAGCACAGTCAAAGGTAATAGTAAAGTTCTCATTATAGTTCTTCCGTACAGCTCGTTGTATATCAGTTAATAGCGTAGCCCACTCTAGTTTACTTGTACCTAAGAAGTGCATTACATCGTGTACACCTGTTTGTAACAAGTTATCAAAGTGCAATGTAACAATGCGTTTAAGAACTAAGTGTACATCACACATGTTCTGTCCACCCATTGACCAACCATTAAAATGTTTGTCTGGATACACATTAGGGTCACAGTAGTCTTTCATTTGCTCGTACCAGTCATCTGCATCTGCATGATTTTCACCTTGCAAAACATTTAACAATTTACAAGCACCTGTTCTATGCTTCATCCAGTAGTCGTTATTAATACGTGTCGCGGCAACTGCTTCTTGATATGTACTAATACCTGTTGCTTTTGCACCTTCTGGTGAACGTGCTACCCAGGCAGGAATATCAAGTACCATGCCATAGTCCATGTATGCATCCATCCAACGCAATACACCATCTCTTTTCTTTTGTGCTTTAGGGCAATTAGGATCTTTCCAATCGCCTTCCCAAACACCTTTACCAATTTGGAAACCACCTGAGTCACCTAGTAGCCAAGTGTTTTCTCTGTCTCGGTTACGCACCATATCTTCTTTAGGAACATGTTTAGCAGTATCTAAATCAGCATGTCCTGCTGAGTAAAGACTCCACTGGTACTTAAATGCACCTTGTTCTTTATTAAGATAGTTTAAACTCTCAACACCATGTGCAAAGTTACTAGGAATACGAGACTTATCTACGTACTCGGCATATCGTTGTTTACCCACATAAGTGGCATAAAAGCCACTTAGTGCAGGTAAGAAACGTGCATAGTCATTTTGTGATGCGGTTAAGTCCTTGCGCATATTCTACTTACTCTGTGCTGGCAGAATGTAATCATACTTAACCATGCCGCTATCTACTGAAATCATCATAGCGCCTTGGTCACTAATACTCATAGTTAAGTCACCGCTTAGGTTAAGAATCGACTGTACTTGTGCAACAGGCCAACTCCATGTGTGTTGTAATGTACCTTCAACACCAGCTTCAAATACAAAGTTACCTGCGTGTGTACCTGCATCACCAAAGCTGAATACTAAGTCAGTTACTCCGCCTGTTACATTTGTACTTACATTAAATGTAGGCTCTTCTGAGTGTGCTGCACTTTGTAGTTTCATACGTGCAATCGCTGCCATGCTTGGTTGGAATGTTACGTTCCATGCCGCACCTTTAAACTTAACAGTTTTAAGTTTTTCTTCAATAATTGCTTTGTTCATAAAGCGATAATCGTTTTGAAAATCTCCTGCTTCGTTTTCGAAGTGAATGTGTGTAGGAATAGTTTCACCATTTCTGTCTGCACTTATTACGTCAATCTTAGCATCTTTCTGATACTCGGGATTCTTTAAGTGTAGTGCTAACTTGTCTAAGTTAGGCATACCAAACACACCGCTAAATTCATTAACCGGGCTGTGTGCTTCGGCAGTTAAGATCACACTTCTGTCTTCTGCCATTGAGTCAACGCTAGTAGTAGCGTCTTCTGATGTTACTTTCACTAATGCCAAAAAGCCTAGTGCGTGTGTATGTGCAACTACGTCTTGTAAGATATCTTTCATACTGTTTCTCCATTGAATATGTTTATTATATTGCCTTTGTCTTCATTTGTCAAGAAGTTTTCTACCGTATATTTAGGTTTCCAACCTAGCGCCTTGATTTTTTTTGTGTTTGCACAAGTAAATTGCCGTTCACCTGGGGTATTTAGGCGAATAGGTAATTCAGGTGCAAGGTCTCGGATCTTGACAGGATTGCCAGTTCCGATATCAATTGTTCCTTTAACATGTGTAGCTTTTATTAAAAGATCAATTGCATCAAGTACATCTTGTAGATGTACAAAATCTCTATAGTGTTTTGTAGTATATTCTAATTCGTTATTAAGAAGTTTATTAAAAAACATGTTTTCTCGTGGACAATCATGCGAGTACACAGTATGGAAACGCATACCTAGTGTATCCGGATAACGTGACGCAAGTTCTTCTAAGCAATACTTAGACGCCGCATAAGGGTTCAAATCGGGCTCGTAAGCACTCGAACTGCTCGCATATAGTATACGTGTATCTGCGTAAAATTCAAATAATCGTCTACTTGCTTCGATGTTATTCATCCAATATCCTGCAGGATCTTTTAAACTTTCACGTACTCCACTTTTACCAGCTAGATGAATAACTAACTCAATATCTTGAGGCCACTTAATGTAATCAAGTAAATCGTCTCCTGACTGTAAGTCAATACCGTGTACAGTGTGTCCTGCATTTAATAATCTTTGTTGTAATGCAGTTCCGATATATCCTCTATGTCCAGTTAATAATATTTTCATACTGCTTTTCCATTATCTTGGAATACTTCTAAGTATTCTTTAGTCTGTGCCCATCCAGTAACTTTTCTATGATTCTTTACTACTTTAGCTAACGGATAATCATTACCACCTTCGTAAATAGCATCTCCAAAGAACCATAAGGTATCTTGTTTGTTAAAGTCTTTTACAATTTGACTTTTATCAGCACCTTTAGGAGAAATGTCAATGCCTGTTTCTCCTCCTACTTTTGCTGACAAGTCTGGAAACAATGTATTAAAAGAACTTGCAACAGTATTACGTTCGTTTTCAAATGTATCGTATGCTACATACTTTGCACGTTCTTCAATATTAGCATTACGCCCTACAATACTAAAGTTAACCATTCCTGGTCGTTCTTCAATATGATTACCTGTGCGTATACTAAATGGACTTTCGTACTGGCAATTTTTTAAAAATGTCCTTGCTAAGTCTGGCAGTGTCCATTCATTTGTTCGAATGTTTTCTTCGCCTTTCCAAACATCATTTCCGTTGCATTGATATACACGTCTACACCTATTGTATATTTTCTCACCTATCTGTTCTACAGTTTTAGGTTTGTCACTACCAGTAACTAAGTATACCTCATTGCCTAAACAGAAATCGTAAAAGAACTTTTCAAAGTCTTTATCAATAGGTTGTCTACTGGGTGTTAGTGTACCGTCGACGTCAAATATAAATTTATTCACAAACTCTTCTCCGTAAATCGCTTGAACTAAAACGATGATCTCGTTTGTTAAAGTGTAAATCAATATCACGTTTACGACAAATATCCTTGCCTGTAAAGTCCTTGTCGCGATATTCTTCTCCTAGTATGCGTACATCAATTGGGTACATACTAAGGATGTCTTCTAGATCTTCTTCAGTGCCGTATGGAATAATTTCATCTACATACTCAACACCTTTTAGTTGTGTATAACGTTCTACTACTGTTTGTACTGGTGCGTTCTTTTCTTTTCTATCTATACTTGGATCAACCTGTAACCCACATATAAGATAATCACATTGTTCTTTTGCTTCACGTAACATAATCAAATGTCCTGCGTGTAACAAATCAAACGTGCTACAGGTAAATCCTACTCTACTCATTTGTTAAATTTACTCCACTTCTTCGTAATCTCTGTTTCTTATAGATTCAATAATATCTATAAGTGCTTCAATCTCGTCAGCGTCTCGAACAGTATCAAGTTCTAACTCAACTTTAATCTTCATATTAGTCTCCAAATTCAAACAAGCTACCAAATGTTGTATGTGACTTTGTATCTTCTAGTGGATAGTTAAGCACACCAATCAAGTTGTCTAGTTTGTTATCAATAATTGTTTCTGCCATAGCCGCATCGTCAAATGGCAATTCTTTAAACCATTCTGGGATACGCAATTCATCTGTTGGGTAAGCAACACTTGTGTATCCTAGTGGATTTTGTTTTAGTTTACAAACAATAACTTTCATGCCGTCAACAACTTCTTGCGAATACTTGTCACCGTTCATACGCTTCAGCGTATTCCAGTTAATGCTTGCCCGTACATGCCCAGGCATGTTTGCTTTTCCTTGCTTTTCTTCTAAACGTCTGTAGTGACCTACTTTGTTTGCACGTTTAGGTGAACCTTTCTCCCAACCAGGTCTTGCACTAAACTCCTTGCGGAATTCTGTAATACGATCTAGCACATTTTTTTGAGGAACATCAGTAAGTACCATTGTCAACAGTTCTTTTAAGAAGTCTTGCATAAACACAGGCGTGTCTGATCTACGTAAGTCTAAGCCCATTGCCTTTACTTTACCTACACCATCAGCATCTGTTCTAAAGCCTTCGTTGTCTACTACTAGTGCCGCATAACGCTTCTTAGTAATGTACAAGCCTGACTTTGCAACAATCTCTCTACCTGCGGCAATAACATCACTACGACTTTTTGGACAGTGAAATGCCTCCATCATAAACTTTGGAAACGTAGTATTTGCTTGTTCACAGATTTGATCATATAACAAAATTGCTTTTTCAGTATTCCATTCAAGTTTACCACTGTTAACATCGTCCTTTAGCATAGGCCAAGCACTAAAGTAACAAGAGTCAGTATCGCCATATATCATTGCCTTACCGACATGATCATATTCACCTGTGATACAATTGTTTACTTCCGCTGACATATGCTTAACAATAGTTCTGCCGCTTAGTGTTGTCGATTGTCCAATGCGTTTATCAAAGAATCTACAGCCGGGGTTAAGAATAGCACCATACAAACTGTTTAAGTTAATTTTCTTAACTAACTGTCGCTTGTCCCAGTATTCAATTTCTGCGCTGTTTTCTGCATCCTTTGCTTTCTTTAACATCTTCTGCATATCTTTACGTTCTGCATACCAACGCTTTAGTAGTCCAGGAATAACACCTTCAAACTCAGTTGTAAAGATTGTACCGTTACTACTAAGCATCCACGGCATTTGACTATCAAATACTAGCTGATACATTTCCGCACCGCTTAATACATCAGTACGGCCATCTTCCCAGTCAACTGTAAGAGAAACGTCTCTACGTTGATCCATAACTGCTTCATATTCTTCAGTACTAAAGCGTCCTTCCCAACTACCTGCAAATGACTTTTTCTTTAGAGTCATATCTTCATGTACACGGGCTTCTGATATTTCAGGACGTATTTGTCCTACAATAGTTTCTGGAGCCATATTCATTGCACGAATAACACTAGGATACAGCGAATTCAAATCCATCGACGCTACCCATTTGTGCAAGCCTTTCTTTGGAAATGCAACATACGCACCAGCGGCTTGTGTGTTTTCAGTGTCGTCACGTGGACGTCTGTTAGGAACTTGTAAGCCTCTGTTGTGTGCTTCGTTAACAATCCCTTGCTCTGTAACAGCAACAGCACCCATAGTTGTTTGTAGTAACACAGTGTTTTCATGTGCAACAGTATTACTAAGATCAATAAAGCGTAGTTTCTTATCTAGTTTGTCAAGTAGTGCAGTATCTTGTATGTTATATTCAATAAACTTGCGGAAGTCGTTGTTATACAGTTGATCAAGTGTGCCTTCATATGGCACTTTGTTTTCGCCTACTTCAATTTCACCAATAGCATCTAGCCGATATGTATGCCGTTCTTCATATGTGTACTTACGATACAGTTCTAAACTATCCAAGTGTACACGACCTACTAGGTCAAATGTAACAGCTTGCTTCCCATACTTTTCGTATTCACGCTTCTTAGGCAATTGCCCCCACAAGCAGAATCTACGTGTGTCGTCTTTGCTTAATACACGCATGGTTCTGTTTACAGTATAGGGAATATCGTAACCCTCGCTGTTCCAACCACTTAGGATATCAGCATCTTGGATTAAGTCTAAGAACGTGTCAATCATGTCCCCTTCTTTTTCAAACAACATTACATTGTCAATGCCTTCAAGTTCTGCTTTTGCTTGATCCATTGTTAGAGTCTTGGGCGGAACTGCTAAACAGATCATTGTTTCCATCCACTGTAAGTATACACTAATACTGGTAATAGGCATAAATGGATCTGCAGGATCAGCAAAGCCCTTCTCTGGATCAAAGTCAGTCTCAATATCGAAGAATGCAATATTCATCTTAGGAGCATCTTGATTCAGATAGTGTTCACTTAAACATTGAAAGATAGGATTGATGTCGCTTTCCCATAAGTTCTTGCCTTTATTAATAGCAACTTCTTTGCGAAAGTCTTTTGTATTCTTACATACAATACGTGTTAGTGGATCACCGTACACACTCTTGTACTTGCCTCTAGCATCTTCATAGTAAAACGTATACTTTGCATTGTACTCTGTAAAGTGTCTCTTACCATCTCTGCGTTCTACGACACGGATGATATCTTGGTCGCGATCAAACATCGCGTCTACATATGGCATTCATTTCTCCTTGCGTTGCTTATGGCCAACTTAACCTTCTTCATGCTCGACAATTGTCATTGAGCGTGTTATTACTTATTAGAACAACAATCCTGCAACGTAAATTACGGTTAAGCCTGCGTTCATTACTATAAGACTTTTCTCTTTCCATAAAACACCAATAAGTATCCATAGACTATTACTGATAATGAATGCCCAAATATACAAAGGGTAAACATTAAATGCGGCTAGTGTAGCGGCTGACAGTAAACATACTGTAGCCACCCAAGCTAACCATTGATAAGGTTTTACCACCATAGTGCGGCAACTCCGTATCCGTACACATTAACTACTGCAAAGTATCCAGTTAATAACATTACCCAAGCGGCGCCTCTGCGCACTGCGGCATAGCACTGTGTAACTGATCCTATAAAGAAACCTGGATATACAAGTAGCATATTTGGGTTATCAGCATTAAGTGCAAGTGTTAAACTTGCATATACAGTGAATATAAAACTTGTTAATTCAAAGCCAAAAGCAGTTTTGTCACTGGTGTAACTATCTACCCAAAACTTTGCTATATTATTCACTTGTCATAACCTAGCGTTGTTACTAATGTTTCTAAATCATCAAATGCATCATAATGATTTCCCCAGTCATTCTTTTGTGCAATTTTAATTGCTTTGTTAATAAGACTAGGCTTCATATCTAGTTCTTCTGCAACTGCTTTAACAGTCTCTTTTAAGCCTGTGTTTAAATCTTCTACTTCTTGCATTACTGTTACGCCTTCTTTGACTAGACGTTCTAGTTTTGCTTTTTCTTCGGGGCCGTAAGTTCGGTCGCTCATAAAGGTCTCCTTTTGTTAGTTATAATATATTATATGGTATATTTAGGTATTTGTCAAGTGTTTTTTAAAACACTTTTTTGTTGTCAAAAGCACGATCCCAACCAAAGAATTGTGCTTTATAGTCCGAATGGTCATCGCTTGATAGGTTAATCCATTCGTCTCTACGTCGGTATAATTGCATTGCACCTTCATACCAGTCTGTATTATTGATAATGTGTTCAAGTCGTTCTTTTGCGTCTTGTGCTTCTTCGATGTTATCAAAGTCTTGTTCAATGTGTATTACTTCCATTACAACATTATGTGTTACATAATCTAAACTAAAGTCTATACCCCATTTAGGTTTAATGTTTAATAGTTTTTGTAGTATAGGACGATTGTATTGACATACTTGTTGTATCTGTTCTTTTGCATCTCCTGCAAATGCATATCGTGTTAGTAACATACAATGGTCTAATACTAGTCCATGTTCGCTTTGTTCAATGTCTTGATACCATTCTTGTACAGGAGCAATATGATACTGTATTTCTCTATTAAGGAATACATTATTTGCTTCGTAGTGTAAATGTTCTAAGGGAGTTGGAACTTCGTATCCGTCTTTATCAAAGTCTTTGAAAGGAAGTGTTTCAACAAGATGTCGTTGTATTGGTTTGTCTAAATATGGATAGTCAGTAAACTGCGGCGCTAAGTTTACAAGTTTCATTTTTCTCTAAGCATAGCCCATAATTCATCAGTAATAGACTCGTACGCTTTACCTTTATGTTTTTGTTTACCTGCTTTAGCATCTTTCTTTTTATCTTTGTGTGCGCCCATTGCTCCGCTTTTGCGTAAATCGTTCATATACTGTGCATTAGGATCACGAGCTTTGATAACTTTATCTTTAGTTGCTTCTGCTAACATTACTTCTAGTTGTGCAACACGGGATTCTAGAGCAGCAATACGATCATCCTCACCTACAAGTTTATCTTTAAGAGGATGTTCAGTACGTCCTGGTTTCGCTTTAGGCATAGGATCTTTACCTTTTGCTTGCCCAGCACTACCTGTTTTTTGTTTGCCTTCTGTAACTACACCTGCTAGTGCAGCAAAGTCTGATATACTTGCAATATCCAAAGGCATACTTCCTTTGCTTACATCAGCACTTTCTTCAAGATAGTTCTTTGTAGGTGGAGCATCCATGTTTCCTCCACCGTGTGCTTGTGCTGCTAATTTACGCAGATCCTCAGCAGGGTCACTAGGATCCATTTGGAATAGTTTATGTTGTAGTGCGTTAAAATCCATTATACTTGTCTACCACCCATTTTGTTAATAGCATCGTCTACATATAATGCAAGCTCAAAGTCAAGTTTTGTTAGACCTTTAACATCGTGTGTAGTAATACCAATAGTTACTTCGTTATAAAAATTCATAAAGTCTGCAAAATGATCTAACTTTATCTGTGGCTTTTCGAGGAACATTAAAAAGCGTAACACAGTGTTATAATCATCTAGAGCAATTTTTTTGTATAGGTAAGTACCCTTCCTAATTTCCCAATTAGAAAGAAACTTTTTTCTAAGTACTTCTGCTTGCTCTATTTCAAGTTTTTTCATTTTTTCTTTTCAGCTAACCTTGCATGTAGTGTAGATTTATATTCATCTTTACGGCTTTCAGCATGCATTGCTGCCATATGCTTCTTGTACTTTTTAGAACCTTTTGCATGTGGGCTTTTGCCTTCACTGACTGCATTACAGTTGCAACTTTCACAGCTTGGTTTACATGTACAGTCTTCTGCTTTAACATCTTTGCCACAGCAATCATCTGAACAATGTGTGTCTTTTGCTTCTGTTACTGATTCATCAAACTTTGTATCATAATCCATAGTATGATATACACTACCCATATAGTCTGCTGCTTTAGTAATCTTACTTTGTATCCAACCTTCGATACCTTCTGCTTCACTTACGCCTTTAAGCATTTCGTGTAATTTAATAGCATACTTTGCAATCTTATATAGCTCGGCACGTGCCATTTGTACTTCGTGATCACGCTCGGCCATATCAGCCATATCAGCAAGACCTTCATTAGTTTTGTGTTTCATATGTTGTTCCTCTTTAAATTGATCTATATCTTTTGGAAAACGCTTTTTAGCATTATTCCATAATCTAATACCTGCGTCTTTGCGTATTTTTTTGCCTGTTTTACGGTTAACCCAAACTTGATTTCTCTCGTCATATTGAAAATAAGTTTTTGAATGATCTAAAAATCCGTATGCATATGGATTAATTTTAACCGTAGACTTCTGTTTGCCCTTGTCTTGCTTAGGTTTATCAGCACCTATAAGGGGACTAAGGGAAGAAATATTATTATAGTTCTTCCATCCATGTTTTATGGACTTCATTATTCTACTTTGTTTCTCTGGCACAATACGCTCCTATGTAGTATTTATGCTTTTTTAGACTTAGGCTTCTTTTTCTTTGCCTTAGGTCCGCCCATTAAATTACTACTATCAAGACCGTTTTTAGGAATACGACTTTGCACAGGCGCAACTGGCATACTTACTGATGCAACTGAACCTGCTGACATCTCTTTGATTATATCTTTCATTTTCATTGTGTAACTCTTCCCATATTAAAACTCGTTTCTGAGTCAAGATCTTGTTGTTCTTTTGCGTATTGCTTCCAATATGCAGTTCGTTTATTAGTACTAGCTCGTTCGGCTTCGTGTTCTTTGTTCTTTTCTATGTAGTGTTTAAGTTCCGCTTCTGTCATTGATTATATCTTTCATTACATCAGTTGCCGTGTCTTTGAAAAAACGTGGAGCAATTGCATGTACAACAAGAGCAGGTACTAGCAGTTGTAAACGTGCTGCTGCTTTCATCGCATGGCACATATGTTGTAGGCCAGTTTCGCCTTTTTCTTCTAGATGTAATTTACATTGTTTACTTAACATTATGCTGACTTTCTCATCGCTGCTGATCTTTTCTTTTGTGTTTCACTATACCACTTCAAATAGTTAGTGACAGGATTAGCCAAATACCATCCTACGTCTTTGTATGTGCCAAACTTTGCTTTTAGCATTTCTGTGTTCAAGTTTCTCCAGTCGCTATACGAACTTTTATCAACAATAGCTTTTGCTTTTTTACCTGCATATTTGCCAACAAAATCACCTACATTGATTAGATAGTAAGTGCCACAATCTACCATTATTTCATTGTCGCCGTGTTCTGGATCAGGCCAACCTGTTTTGTATGTGTCAACAAACTGTTCAACATCATCTTTGCGTCCTAGGTCTTGTACTTCGCTACTGTGATGTATTTCATAGTTGCCTACTGGAATCATAATGTTGTTTTCACCAAACGGTCCTCTTGTGCCTGCGTGTGGTTCAAGTGTTGCCCATACTGGATTTTTAATACCTAGCTGTTGTATTACGCTTTGTTGTGCAGGATTTACTTTGCTGCCGTGTGCTTCTCTATTTTCTTCAGGAGTAACTTTAACTACAAATCTATAAGCATTGTTGAAAACACCTTTTACTTGACGGTACATCAAAGGCTTAGCACCCATCTTATTACATATATCAGCAACTACTGCTACACGTTCGATCATATGATCCATATCATTTGGTCCAGCCATAAGTTCGGTAATCTTCATTTCTTTTTCCCACCCTTCATATTAGCACACCAATGATACATTTTAGCCTTCTCGCCACTTGCTTTTTTAGCACGTTTGCGTAAATCTGTGACACTACCATTGCAACTAGCACCTGACTTCTTTACTCTGCCAGGTCTGCTTTTGCCTTTTTTCTTACCATCAGCAAAGTTTTCAGTCATACCTAGATTAAACATTACATTAGTACTAGAACCTTTTACTTTTTTACTTAGTGTAGGTGGACGTCCGTCTTTGTCTACTTTATTACCGAATTTAGCAGCCTGTTTAGTAACTTCATCAGGGCCAACATCAACAGTTTGATTCTGTTTAGTAATGCGTCCTACGCCTTCTGTTATTTCACGCAATCTCATTTCTTTTTGCGTCCTCTAAACCCAGCTGGCATATTTTGATTCATCATTTTAGGTTGACTAAACCAAAGTTCAAACCACTCTTTGTCACCTGGCTTAATATTATCTTTGCGCATCTTTTCAGCATTTGAATTTGCAGCATCACTGATATTCTCAAGAGTATACTCTGTGTAACCTTTAAATTCGTTTACACCTGCTAGTCTTATGATATCAGCAA
>Ga0233432_10002430_pt1 | contig 17317 bp, 13 predicted proteins | sample SI_122_August201_6_FD_179870 | JGI IMG/M metagenome (GOLD analysis project Ga0233432, IMG submission 179870) | Seawater microbial communities from Saanich Inlet, British Columbia, Canada - SI_122_August2016_10_MG | ecosystem: Environmental > Aquatic > Marine > Inlet | place: Canada: British...
ATCATCAATACATCATTACTTTAAAGTCTAGGCAGTTAGGTATTTCTACCTTAGCAGCTGCATACTCTTTATGGTTAATGACATTTCATAAGGATAAAAACGTTTTAGCACTAGCTACAACACAAGCAACTGCACGTAACTTAGTTACTAAAGTGATCTTTATGTATGATCAACTACCTAAATGGTTAAGATTACCTGCAAAAGAAAAAAATAAACTATCTTTAAGGTTAGTAAACGGATCTAGAGTACAAGCTAAATCATCTTCTCCTGATGCTGCAAGATCGGAAGCGGTATCGTTACTACTAATGGATGAGGCTGCCTTTATTGATAACGTAGATGAAACATTTACTGCAGCTCAACAAACATTAGCGACGGGTGGACAATGTATGGCACTGTCTACTCCTAATGGTGTAGGTAATTGGTTCCATCAGACATGGGAAAAAGCAGAGAGTAGTGAGAATTCATTCTTACCTATTAGATTACCGTGGACGGTACATCCTGAAAGGAATCAAACATGGAGAGATCAACAAAATGCTGATTTAGGACCTAGAATGGCAGGACAGGAATGTGATTGTGACTTCTTAGCATCTGGTGATACGGTATTTGAACCAGAAGATATGTCTTTCTATGAACAAACTTGGGAAAAAGATCCTTTAGAGAGAAGAGGTATTGACGGAAACCTTTGGGTATGGGAAGGAGTAGATTATATGAAGTCATATATGGTAGTAGCCGATGTATCTAGGGGTGATTCAAGTGACTATTCTGCATTTCACATATTTGATATAGAGAATGCAGTTCAAGTAGCAGAGTATAGAGGTAAGTTATCTCCTAAAGACTATGGAAACTTCTTAGTTGGTATAGCTTCAGAATATAATGATGCATTGCTTGTAGTAGAGAATGCTAACATTGGATGGGCTACTATCGAACAAATAATGGAAAGAGAATACAGGAATCTATACTATAGTGCTACTAATAATATGGAAACCGTAGAGACATACATGCATAAATACGAAAGAGATAAGCTAGTTCCTGGATTTACGATGTCTGCTAGAACTAGACCCTTAGTAATTGCAAAGATGATAGAATACATCAGAGAACACTCTGTTACAATTCAATCTAAGAGGCTGTTACAAGAGATGAGAGTATTTATATGGAAGAACGGAAAGGCACAAGCACAAGATAGATATAACGATGACCTTATTATGGCATGTGCTACTGCACTCTATGTTAGAGATACTGCATTGAGATTAAGACAACAAGGTATGGATTTAGCTAGAGCACAGCTATCCTCTTTTAATAACTTAAACTCAAGAAACAAAGCTGTTATAAGATCAGTTGGTAGTATGCAGAATAATCCTTATATTATGAATACACCGGGAGGCGAAGAAGATGTCTCGTGGTTACTAAAGTAGACTATTTATATAAAAATACAATTTAATGGCAGATAAATCGCTATTTGGACGTTTGCAAAGACTTTTTTCAACTGATGTAGTTGTTAGAAACATTGGTGGAACACAGTTAAAGGTAACAGACGTCAACAATATACAAACAACAGGTAAGTTACAGACCAATTCATTAATGGATAGGTTTACTCGTCTTTACACTTATAACAAGGCGAATATATTTAACCCTAACCTGAATTATCAAACACTTCGTATACAGTTATATGCTGATTATGAAGCTATGGACACTGATCCTATCATTGCATCTGCCTTAGATATTATTGCTGATGAAGCAACAATTAAGAATGATCAAAACGAAGTATTAGCTATTAAATCTTCTGATGAGAATATTCAGAGAGTACTTTATAACCTATTTTATGACGTCTTAAACATCGAATTTAACCTTTGGTCATGGACTAGAAATATGGTTAAATATGGAGACTTTTTCTTAAAGCTAGAAATAGCAGAGAAGTTCGGTGTATATAACGTCTTACCTTATACAGTATACCACATTGCTAGACATGAAGGACATGATCCAGATAACCCACAGAAGGTTGAATTTGAATTAGATCCTGATGGAATAGCTACTTCTTCAGATACTACTTATCTACCTAATAAGAAGCAAACATCTAATATAGTAATAGACAACTATGAGATGGCTCACTTTAGATTAATCTCAGACGTACATTATTTACCTTACGGTAGATCTTATTTAGAGCCAGCTAGAAAAATATATAAACAAACTACTTTAATGGAGGATGCTATGTTAATTCATAGAATCATGAGAGCTCCGGAAAAGAGAATGTTCTATATAAATGTAGGTTCTATTCCTCCTAATGAGGTTGAGCAGTTTATGCAAAAGACTATCAACCAAATGAAGAAGACTCCTTATGTTGACCCACAAACAGGTCAATATAACTTGAAGTTTAATATGCAGAATATGATGGAAGATTTCTATCTACCTGTACGAGGAGGTGATACTTCAACTAGAATCGAAACTACTAAAGGATTAGAGTATGACGGTACTAATGATGTAGCATATCTACAATCTAAGCTATTTGCAGCATTAAAGATACCTAAAGCATACTTCGGATATGAAGGTGACTTATCAGGTAAAGCTACATTAGCAGCAGAAGACATAAGATTCGCTAGAACAGTAGAGCGTATCCAAAGAATTATGGAATCAGAGTTAACTAAGATTGCTCTGGTACACCTATACACGCAAGGATTTCAAGGTGAAAGTTTAACTAACTTTGAAATTAAATTAACTACCCCTTCAATCGTATTTGAACAAGAAAAAGTTGCTTTACTTAAAGAAAAAGTAGACTTAGCTTCTCAAATGCAAGACTCTAAATTATTCTCTTCAGACTGGATCTATGAGAAGATATTTGATCTATCAGAAGATCAGTATATGGAGATGAGAGACTTAATGGTTGAAGATGAGAAACGTAAATTTAGAAGAGCACAGATAGAGGCTGAAGGTAACGATCCTGCTTCATCAGGAGTTACTTACGGTACACCTCACGATCTAGCTTCTATGTACGGTAGAAGATCTGTAGCCACTCCTAAAGGTGGAGAAGCCGCTGCTGTCCCTAAAGGTTATTCTGAATGGGGAGAGCCAGGACCAGAAGGTGGAAGACCTAGAGAAAAAGCATCCGTTTATGGTACAAACGACGCCTTAGGAGGACGTGATCCTCTAGGCCAACACGGTATGCATGGGGGATTCCCAAGCGATGCAGATAATGTTAACGAAAATATGGCTACCAAGTCAATCTACCAGCGTAATGAAGACATGTTAAAACAAATTGTCTTCACGAAAAAACCTGGTTATGATGATAACGACCTACTTAATGAGGATAACATCAAAGATTTAGGTAAGTAGTGCATATTTATATATAGTAAACGTGTATAATGAAAATAAAGCATTCCAAGTATAAGAATACTGGACTAATATTTGAATTGTTAGTCAAGCAGATAGCGGCCGATACTCTGAACAAAGAAGAATCGCCGGCTGTCGGTATCTTAAAAGAATACTATGCGAGCAAAAGCTCTTTAGCAAAAGAGTATAAGCTATACGACTTAGTTGTGAAATCAAGAGGTGTCTCTCAAAAAAGAGGAGAAGCCATCGTATCTACAATAACCGAAGTTTCTAGAAAACTTAACCAACAATCACTAAAGAAACAAAAGTATCATCTTATCTCAGAGATTAAGAAGCATTACGACTTAGATGAGTTCTTTAGCATTCAGGTTAGAGACTACAAAGCTCTTGCAGCTATGTATTGTTTATTAGAAGCACAGAATAATAGCGATATTGTAGATCCTCAATACTTAGTAGATAATAAAGTAACAATCTTAGAGCACCTTACTGCTAGTACGCAGAACGAGGATAGCGTTAAAGATACCTTAATAGAAGAGTATTCAAAGTATGATAAGGATCTAAGAATGTTAACTTTTAAAATATTACTGGAGAAGTTTAACGACAGTTATAAAGACTTACTTCCAGCACAGAAGAACATACTTAAGGAGTTTATTACCTCTGTAAATTCCAAAACACGTTTACGCAATGTAGTCAATGAAGAACTTTCAAAGATTACTATAGAGGTTAAAGAGTTATCTAAAAAAGTCAAAGACGAAGTTGTAAAGATTAAATTAGACGAAGTAGCAAAAGCAATAGTTCCTTTAAAAAAGACTGAAACTATAACAGATGCTCACTTAGTTAACCTCATGCAATATTATGATTTAGTTAATGAGTTAAAATCTCTGTAATGAAAAGATCGGAGTTAGTCTCATTAGTTAAAGAAGTAATGCAAGAGTTAGATGAAGCTAATGTAACAGGTGGAACAGCAACGTTTACACCAGGTACAGGAGCACAATACGCTACGCCAAACTTTTTAGGTAAGGCTACTAGAGCAAAGAAGGCATTAAAAAAACAAGGATACAAAGAAGTATAAACAATGACAGCAACTGAAAAATATCATGCAGTCCTAGAAGGTAAGATGAAAGAAGGCGAATTCGTTCGCCAGATGCGTCAAGCTTTCCCTCAATTTATCACACAGTGGAATGGGTATAAGGACTCCGTATCTATCTTGAAGCAAAAAGCAATGATCTTCGAGAAGAAAGAGGTAAAAAAAGAGATAGTACAACTAGCAGATAATTTCCCTATCGAATCTATCGAAAGAGGAATTGACGTGGAATTAGAATCAGCTGGTATCGACTCAACAGGGTCAGTATCTAAAGACGAATACATGAAGGCTAAAAGAACTGCTGTCTCCAACCTTCAAAAAGACGCTAACCACTATTACAATCTAATATCAGGAGAATCATCAAAAGTTGATAAGAATGATAAAATGAAAGAAACTAAAAGAGGTAAACTCGAAAAAGATACTTTCAATGATTTAAAGAAAGCAACTTTAAAAGAGAACGTAGATCCTACTTTAGATCCTTACGAAGATAAAAAAGAAATAGTAAGACAGGTAATCGATTTAATTAAAAGAGAGAAATCTGTCCCTACATCTATTGCTATAGACTTTATAAAAACACATTACGAAGACATCATCAATAACCGCGACGATCAAGCTATATTAGACGAGTTTGAAGAGTTCTTCTCAGTTAACTACGAAACTGGCTCAGACTATAATGAAGGAGAAGTTCGAGAAACAGAGGATGAATACTTAGCTAAAAAAGATGCTGCTATCAAACAAGCAATGGGTAAAGAAGATGAGGTAGAAGAAGGAAGAGCAGTAAATGCTTATACTCCTGGTGATATGTTCTCTACTGACTTCGATTACGAAGGAATGCTTAAAGCAGGATTAAAAGTAAGAGTTAATACTCCAGTCGATATAATGCAAAAGATTTACGATTCATTCGAAGACGTAAACTACCATAGAGAAAATACACACTTAGGTGATGTAATCGATGCAGTTAAAGAAGGTAATAAAGAAGAAGCATTAGAAGCACTTAAGAAATATAGAAGAGCAATTAAGGATACTATGTCAGATATCTTTGAAGGAGCTTTTCCAATTAGAGAAAGAGATGATAGCTACGTACCAAGAAGCGGAGCTGTAGTAAAAGAGAGAGTAGGTGCACTACAAGACTTTGTTTCGTTAATTCAAGATAGAGCAGAAGACTCAGGATTCTCAGAAGAAGAAGAAGCAGAAGAAGTAGTTTATGCTATCGGTGACCATTATGGATTTGGTGTTGATGTATTAAAAGGTCCACAAAATGAAGCTAAAGGTAAAGATCATGACGGAGACGGAGATGTAGACGGAGATGATTATAAAGCTGCTAAAGACAAGGCTATTAAAAAAGCCATGAAAGAAAACGTTAAGGCCATTATATCTAAGGTATTAGAAGAAGGTACTCTCAACGAAGCAGCTACTCAAGAGCTAGCTAGAATAGCAGATGACTATGCAGGCTTTGACGGAATGAAAGGAGCTATATTAGACTTACAAAATGTAGTTACCGATATAGAAGCTTATTACGATAAGACTAGAGACAAAATACAGAAAGTATACGAAAAGCTAGGTGAAATCAGAAACGAAGAAGGACTTAAAGTAGGAGGCTTTTTAGCACCTGCTATCGAATCAGCATTCGTTAAAGATTTAAGACCTGTTACTAAAAGAGGATTTACTAAAGGATTAGATACTCCTAAGGTAAGAGTGTTATCTCAAAAAGATATCGATCAACATAACTCTGGTGAGAGTCCATTAGGAGAGACAGAAATGGAACAACCACCAAAGCAAACAGTATACACACCTAATATCTAGAATATGGCACAATTATTAGTAGACGTAACACCATTTAGACCAATTATTAGAGAGTCTAAAAGTAAGCCTGGAGTATTCGAGGTTGAAGGCGTAATGCAGAGAGCTAAGGCAGAAAATCAAAACGGTAGAATCTACTCAAGAGCCATATTAGAAAGAGAATCAGCTAAGTATGTTAAAGAATTCGTAGAAAGAGGTAATGCCTTTGGAGAACTAGATCATCCAGAATCTCCTGTTGTTTCTTTAAAAAATGCATCTCACATAGTAAAAGAGTTATTCTGGAAAGGAGACGACCTAATGGGTAGAGTAGAGCTACTTAACACACCAGCAGGTAATATCGTAAAGGAAATTATTAAAGCAGGACATACAATCGGAATATCATCTAGAGGGACTGGATCAGTACAACAGACTAACGAAGGTCATTTAGAGGTACAAAGCGATTTTGAGTTAGTTTGCTGGGATTTCGTGTCTAATCCATCGACTCACGGAGCCTTTATGAATCCTGTATCACTTAACGAAAGTAAGGGAGCGAACAAATATTCCAACTTAGACCTTATAATTAACGACATATTAAGAGCATAATGAAGATAGCAGATCTTATACTAGAAAGTGCAGAATCCCAAATGGCAGCCGATCTTGCAAAAGCAATGGAAGCTGAATTCGGTAAAGAAGGAGAACAGGATGTTAACGAAGTAATTACAACAGTAGGTGTATTATCTTGGGCATTAGCAACTAACACAGTATTAGACGTTTTAGGTAAGTATGCTGCGTCGGCTCTTAGAAAGATGAATTTAGATAAAGCAGCTGATAAAGCTGATGCAGTTCATAACTGGGCCCACCAAAACGAAGTTAACATAGTAAGTGCTCTTTCAGGGTTTATTAAGCCTTTCATTAGAGATGAGAAGAAAAGACAATTAGTTGCTAAAGGTTTATTTATAGCCATATTAGCCGGTCTAGGAGTTAAAGCCGGTATCGGTGCTATGAATGCTCTTAAAGGAGGAGGACTTGCTTCTGCCTCAGTATCTGCAGTAAAAGCAGCACTTAAAGGTAGAGATATAGCAGTAATTGGAAGTGAGATTGCAGGTGCAGTCGGAGGTGCAGCCGCTGCTGCCGTATAAAAGTTTCCCAATTTAGTTAGTTTTTCGTAATATGTATATATTTATATACGAATATGCCATCTCTTATATGGCATCAACGAATTTTAATTTTCTATTGTAGTTCAAAATAACTACAGAAATCACAACAAATTTATTATAATGGCAAACAAAGATTTATTCAAGCAAGCTATTGCTGAAGCTAAGTCTGTACGTGAAGCCGCTATTGCAAATGCTAAGGAAGCTTTGGAAGAGTCTTTAACACCTCATCTAAAAGATATGTTAGCAGCAAAACTTCAAGAGATGGAAGACAAAGACGTCGACGAAGTAGCAGTAGAGGAAGAATTTACAGCCTTTGAAGCAGCAGAAGACGGTGCTGAAGAAGAAGAAGAATTAGCTGACGACGGTGAAGGAGAAGAAGCTCCTGAGGAACCAGCTGAAGACGCAATCGAAGATGAGCCAGCAGAAGACGAAGATCTTAAAGATCTATCTGTAGGAGATTTCAAGGACATGATCAGAGACATTATCGCATCAGAAATGGGCGGCGGTGAAGCTGAAATTGGAGCTGAATTACCTGCTGATGATATGGATGCTGGAGCAATCGAAGAACCAGGCGAGGGTGACCCTATGGCTGGAGAAGAAGGTGACGAGGAAATTGACCTTGACGAATTAATTAGAGAACTAGAATCTGTATCAGAAGGCGAAAGTGAAGACGATATGGAAGAAGGTAAACACGACAAAGACGAAGACAAAGTAGAAGAAGTTAAAGACGGACCTACTAAAAACGAAGTTGATGCCGTATCTGATTCTAAAGAGTCTAATATCAACGACACAATCAAAGAAGGAGAACTTAATGAAGCTCTTGAAACTATTGAAACATTGAGAAACGAACTTAACGAAGTAAACCTTCTTAACTCTAAGTTGCTCTACGTTAACAAAATTTTCAAAGCTAACAACTTAAGCGAGTCACAAAAAGTTAACATCATCGCTGCTTTTGATAAAGCAGAGACTGTTAAAGAAGTTAAACTTGTTTTTGAAACTGTTAGCGATAACGTAGTTTTAAAGAAAGAGACTACAATTAAAGAACACAAAGGAAGTGCTAGCAAAGCAACTGGAATTACTGCAAGTAAGCCAGAAGTAATTAGCGAAGTATCTTCTGCGGTTCAAAGAATGCAAAAATTAGCTGGAATTATTAAATAATATTTTAAATTATCATGGAAATCAATCAACTATTAGAAAGCTCAAATAGCTTTAAAAGCCTTCAAGCAGATTCTGCTCGTTTGGCTGAAAAGTGGAATGGTTCTGGTTTGTTAGAAGGAATTCAAGACGAAAAAGCCAAAAATAATATGGCAATGATCTTGGAAAACCAAGCAAAACAAATCGTAGCTGAAGCAAACAACACAGGCGCTTCTGGTACATCTGCAGGCTTTACAGCTGGAGCAGGTGAGCAGTGGGCTGGTGTAGCTTTACCACTTGTAAGAAAAGTTTTCGCTCAAATCGTAGCGCAAGACTTTGTAAGTGTACAACCAATGTCATTACCTTCAGGACTAGTATTTTATCTAGACTTTAAGTACGGAACTACTACAAACGGTAGAACTTCCGGAGACAACATGTACGGTAACGTAACAGACGGTGCATCTAAGATGGGTGTAAACGAAGATGTATCTGGAGGTCTTTACGGCGCTGGAAATTTCGGTTACTCTATCAACCAAGTACTAGGTGCTGAAACTGCTGCAACTGTAGCTGCTGCTGGATCTGGATCTGTTAACTACGAAGTAGGAGTAGATATCGGAGCATTGGAAACTGTAACTATCGCTAAATCTTCTATTCCTAGCTTTGACGCTGAAGGAGTAAGAGCATTTAGATTATCTTCAGGATCTGTTTATGCACAATACACTGTAGAAAGCGGAAACAATATCGTATTCGTAACTGCTGCAGGTGTTGTAACAAACGGAGCTAACGAACAAATCAAATACCACAAACAACCAACTGATAACACAAGAGGTGACTTTGAGGCTGATTCAACTGTAGCTGTAGATACTTCAATTAGTATCCCTGAAATTGATGTTCAATTGCAATCTGAGGCAATCGTCGCTAAGACTAGAAAGCTAAAGGCTCAATGGACACCAGAATTCGCACAAGATCTTAACGCATATCACTCTATCGATGCAGAAGCTGAATTGACTTCACTATTAAGTGAATACATTTCAATGGAAATCGACTTAGAGATTTTAGATATGTTGATCTCAGGTGCTAGAACAACTGAGCACTGGAGTGCAGAAAACAACAAAGTATGGGATGGATCAGCTTGGTCTACTTCAACTTCTGATTTCTACAACACTCAAGGACAGTGGTTCCAAACTTTAGGTACTAAATTACAGAAAGTATCTAACAAGATTCACCAAAAAACCTTAAGAGGTGGTGCTAACTTCGTAGTATGTTCTCCTTCTGTAGCAACAATCCTAGAATCAATTCCTGGATATGCTGCATCTACAGATGGTAACCAAGAGAAGTTTGCAATGGGAGTACAGAAAATCGGTTCTTTAGCGAACAGATTCCAAGTATACAAAAACCCTTATATGACTGAGAACATTATGTTGTTAGGATATAGAGGTAGCCAGTTCCTAGAAGCTGGAGCAGTATATTCTCCTTATGTACCATTAATGATGACTCCTCTAGTATACGATCCAGAAACCTTCACTCCAAGAAAAGGTTTAATGACTCGTTACGCTAAGAAGATGATCAGACCAGAATTCTACGGTAAAATCTTTGTATCTGATGTAAATCACATCTAGGATAAACCCTTAGAGTAATATTAAGAGAGGCCTTCGGGCCTCTTTTTTTTTGGCTATTTATAAGTAATAGAGATTCTATCTTAATTTATAAAAGACATATGGCAAGTAAACCTCACACCGACGAAGTTTTCGTCGAAAAAAGAAGACCGAAACGCCCGATTAAATTTAACGTTCAATTAAATGACGAACAAAAAGAAGCGAAGAAATTAATATTAGAAAACCCAGTTACAGTACTTAAAGGTATGGCAGGTAGCGGAAAAACGCTAGTAGCAACACAAGTAGCTTTAGATCTACTATTTACCAAACGTATAGATAAGATTATTATAACAAGACCAACTGTATCTAAAGAAGATATAGGATTCTTACCAGGAGATCTTCAGGCTAAAATGGACCCTTGGTTAGCCCCTATCTATCATAACTTATTCATGTTATATAACGAAGAGAAGGTAAAGAAGGAAATGGAAGCAGGTAATATAGAAATAGTACCTTTTGCATTTATGAGAGGTAGAACATTTTTAAACTCTTTTGTAATAGTTGATGAAGCACAAAACGTAACTCATCCTCAAATGGAAACAGTTATAGGCAGATTAGGTAAAAATTCTAAGATGTGTATATGTGGAGATATGGCTCAAATAGACTTAAGAGATAAAAGAGAGACTGGATTTTCTTTCCTTTCTAGACTTGAAGAACAAGTAAAAGGGTTCGTTACTCACTCATTAGCACAGAATCATAGACACGACATAGTTGCACCATTATTAGAAGTATATAAAACCTTCAGAGATTAACCACTATTTATATAAAACTATAATCAATGGCAAACGTAAGTATATGGAATGGAACAGCAACCTTCAATGAAGGAGACACTCCATTCGGATTTTATGACGGCGATAGCACATTTCAAAGTGATGCTGTTAAAGTAGCAAAGTTTGTAGGTACTCGCTTAGGATATCCTCTTATGGATGTTGAATTACAGCAGGCTCAAATGTATGCTTGCTTTGAAGAAGCTGTGACTACTTACGGTAACGAAGTCTTTCAATATAAAATTAGAGAGAATTACCTGAACTTAGAAGGTTCTACTACTGGTAGTTCAATGAATAACCAATTAACTGACCCTACACTTAATCGTATCATACAAATATCTAAACATTACGGTACTGAAGCCGGTGTTGGAGGAAATGTAACAAGATATACAGGGTCAATAGCATTAAATCAGAATCAACAGAACTATGATTTAGATCAATGGGCTGTAGAACAAGGTATAACAGGTAGTATAGAGGTAAGAAAGTTATTTTACGAAGCACCTCCTGCTATTCAACGTTACTTTGATCCGTATGCTGGTACAGGAACAGGTGTTCAATCACTTATGTCTGCTTTTAACTTCGGATCTTTTAGTCCCGGTGTTAATTTTATGTTAATGCCCACTTCTTTTGATATATTAAAGACTCAAGCTATTGAATTTAACGATCAAGTAAGAAAATCAGCTTTCTCTTTTGAATTAGTAAACAATAAACTTAAGTTATTCCCTATTCCAGGTGCATCTGGTAGCTTACACTTTGAGTATTATAAAGAAATCGAAAAAGGACAGATTAACTACGACAATTCTACTAATAAAATTACTAACGTAGCTGAAGTACCTTATAATAACCCTACATATAGTCATTTAAACAGTGTAGGACGTCAATGGATCTTTAACTATACACTTGCATTAGCAAAAGAAGTGCTAGGATACGTAAGAGGTAAGTATCAAACAGTACCAGTACCTGGTTCAGAAGCAACTTTAAACCAAGCTGACTTACTAGCTGATGCTAGAAGTGAAAAAACAGCACTTTTAACACAGTTGAGAGACATGTTAAATGCAACAGGTAGAGGAGCACAGTTAGAAGCACAAGCTAAAGAGGCAGAAGACGTTCAAAACACGTTAAAATCAATACCAATGACTATATACGTAGGATAATGAAGCTAATACAGTTACTTTTAGAGCTAGATTACAGAACTTACGAGGCAATGTTAAGAGTTACCTTCGGAGAAGAGGGTTCTAGTGGTTATGATGACGCTATACGTGCTTTACCTGGTGTTACAACAGTAACTATAGCATCAGAGTCAGGTGAATCCAATATGGCCACCTATAAAGTAAAGATTATCAGTCAAAAAGAAGCAGCTGAAGCGTTTGCTGCTTTAAAAAAGAACGCAATTAGTAAATACAGTAACATAGTAGCCGTAGAAGTCGGTGAAGAAACAATAGAAGAGAAGTAATGTTATTCGGAAGCAATAGAGACTTTGATTTACTGGTTAATATCAACCGTGAGCTATTAAAAGACATAATAGAGCAGGAGGTACTGTACCATAAACTATCTTTAGAGGATTTAGATGTAAATCTATACGGAGAAGCATTAGAAAAGACATATTGGAATGCAATTAAGATGTATTGCTTAATAACCAGAGGAGATCAAGTATATGATGTACAGGAATTTGGTGTAGATTTAGGTAGAGAAGCATCATTTGCATTTATAAGACAAGATTTAGTAGATTCTCAAGTAGTTCCGGAAGTAGGAGATGTCCTTCAATGGCATAATGACTTCTATGAAGTAGATAGTGTAAGAGAAAACCAACTATTCTTGGGTAGAGATAATAAATATAACCTTTCTGGTTATGCTGGAGGCTTTGGATCATCGATATCCATAACAGTTGACTGTCATTTAACTAGAGCAGATAGAGTTGGACTAGTAGAAGTAAGATAATATGGCAGATAAGAAACAAACACCAAAGAGTCAAGCTAGGTTATCACAGGATAGTATTAAAAACTACAAACATCCTGAGACTGGTACACCTATAAACGAGAAGTACGCTGTAGATAAGCTTAAAAGTAGAGCTAATCAAGTAAGCCGTAAAGACGATAAGGTTAAAAACTTAACAGTAGGTATAAAAGACATAGATGAAGCTATTCATCACTACTTTAATAACGTACTAAAACCACAAGTATCTCAGAACGGTAAAGTTATTAATGTTCCATTGGTATATGGTTCACCTGAACGTTGGGCATCCATGCAGAAAGACGGGTATTACCGAGATAAAAATGGAAAGATGCAAGCTCCTCTAATAGTATTTAGAAGAGAGAGTATAGAAAAGAACAGACAGCTTGGAAATAAGTTAGATGGTAATAATCCTACTAACTTTGGTATATTTAAAAAGCAATTTTCCAAGAAAAACGTATACGATAGGTTTAGTGTAGTTAATAATAGAAAGCCTCAAGAGGAATACTATGCAGTAGCTATACCAGATTACGTTAATATAGTATATTCTTGTATCATCTACACTGATTACGTAGAACAGAACAATAAAATTATAGAAGGAATAAACTTTGCCTCAGATTCATACTGGGGAGACCCTAGTAAGTTTAGATTTAGAGCTCAAATTAACAACTATACTACTTCAGCTGAGATAGTTCAAGGGAATGATAGGATAGTCAAGACAGAATTCACTATAAATCTACTAGGACACATTATTACAGATGCAATAAACGCACATCCTCATAACAATAAAAAGTTCTATACGAAGTCCGAAGTTAAATTTGGTGCAGAAACAGAGACGAATCTTTAACAGACTTGTCTATTTATTGTAAATGATCTATTCGATCAAGGTTTCACTAAGTATTAATAATTAGAGTAGAAGATGGCAAAATTCACCGGAGCATTATCAGGCTCATTAGCCTTTATAGAGAGCGGAGTCGTACAGACTCAGATGATACCTGGTATCGAGTCCTTAAACCTCACCGGTTCTCTTAATATATCCGGTTCTCAACTAACAGTTAACGGGAGAAACGTATTTGGAGAGATAGATGCTCTAACAGCAGGGGGAGATCCTGATATTGGAACACTTCGTATACATTCTCAATCAATGTTGGACTATACAGGTTCAACAAACATTAGGTTATCAGGTATAGAAGCATATACAGGTAGTGTAGATCAATTAAATGCTGCAACTTCATCATATTATTTACAAAGTGACGCTGCAAATGTAGTATCTTCCTCAAATCAGATAGAAGCTTTAGGATTTGGAAGAGATAATGTTATATCTGGTTCTGATCAAATACTAGATTTAGGATTTAAGAAGGATGTAATTTCTGGATCACAGCAAATGCTTGATTTAGGGTTTGTTACTTCATCAAATATAGCATCTTATAACGATTTAACTGATATACCTAGCGGTTTAGTTAGTGCATCAGTACAAGTAGCTGAGTTAGGATTCATTTCCGGTTCAGAATACTACGAATTAGGTTCAATACCACAGGGTATAGTATCGTCATCTAATCAAATAGACGCATTACTGTTCAATAGATCAGTAGACTTCGGTACAGGTATAGTTTCTGCATCACTCTTTTCAGGAGACGGTTCAGGACTAACTAATCTAAACATAGGACAAGTAGCCTCTGTAAGAGAAACATTCGATGCTACAGGTTCAATAACAGTTGATCATAATTTTAGTTCATATAATATAAATGTAGCAGTATACGATTCAAGTAATACACTTATCTTACCTGCTTCAGTACAACTAACATCGGATAACTCTGCTAAAGTAGATTTTGATTCACAAACTGCTGGACATATAGTAGTTAGTTTAGGTGGTCATATCTTTACTGGAAGCACCGCATGGTCTAGAATAACAGAAAAACCAACAGGTATAATATCTTCCTCAGCTCAGATAACAGCTCTTGGGTTTGGAGGCGGAGGTACAGATATTCCTAGCGGTACCGTATCATCTTCTGCTCAAATAACAGAATTAGGATACATCACCGGTAGTACCTTTAGTGATCTAATCAATAAACCCAACGGCTTAATTTCATCTTCTACTCAAATTAATAGCCTAGGGTATTTGACATCTGCATCTGCAGCTTCCGCTGGCTTCGGTTCAGGCGGTGGTGGTGGAGGTGTATCATCTTATACACAATTATCTAATGTACCGGGAGGAATAATTTCTTCTTCTGCACAAGTAGTAGGATTAGGGTTTATTACTGGAAGTACTTTCAAAGAATTAGTAAATATACCATCAGGACTTGTATCTTCTTCTAATCAAATAGAAAGTTTAGGGTTTATTACATCTTCAGTAGCAGTTAATCTAGGAGGATATGCAACTACTGGTTCAAATACCTTCAAAGGTACTCAGACAGTTAGTGGAAGTATCATTCCAGAGTCAAGTATTAATGATTTAGGTAGTGCAACAGCACCATTTAGACATTTATATGTTACTTCTGGGTCTGTTAAGTTTATGAACCCAGATGGTACTGAACAATCAGCATTTAACAACCAATTTGACGGTAATAGGGTAGTATCCAACACAGATCACCCTTTATTCAACTCTTTTAACCCAGGTAGCTCAGGAACAATAGAAGATTTCTTAACAGCAGTCTTTTACCCTAATACAGCACCGTCTATTACTACAGGAAACCAAGTAATTGAAGAGTATAAAGTAAGTGGTTCATCTATAGTTACTTTAGCCGGTACAGATGCAGAATCTCAAAGTATTACCTTCAGTATTGATGATTCTTATACAGATGGATTTGTAATAGTTGATAATGGAGTATTAAAATTAAATACTTTACCAACAGCAACTGCATTTAATACAGATAATAGAGGAGATGGAACATTAGCTCATCCAGTAATAGTAAAAGCAACAGATACTATTGGAGCTTCTTCTACTAAAACAATATATATTAGAGTTACACCAAATGCTGCTCCTATATTTAGAGAAAACAGCGTTTCTGGTAACCAAATAACATCATTCAGTACTTCTAGAAATGAAAATGCAAGCTCAGGGGAGGTTACTAAAATATACTTCACAGATACAGAGAGTGATAGTGTTACTATTAACTCAGGTTCAGATGCTAACGGACATTTCAGTATTACTAAGTATTCTACTTACGTAGCTATTAATCAAGTAACTGCTTCTTTAGATTATGAGAGCATTACTTCTTATAGCATGTCGATTACAGCTTCAGATGCACATTATGAAGATGGAGATGATTCTGATTCTTTTGTTGAACTGCCAATTACTATAACTGTAACTGATAATACTCAACCAACAGTAAATAACCAGACTATAAGCGGGTTAAATGAAAATAGTACTGCAGGAACAACTGCCGGTACAATTTCTGCATCAGATCCTGAAGGAGATACGATTACTTTCAAAAATGCTAGACTCTTTGGACTAGAATTAGATGGATCAGAAGTACCTACAGGTTCATATTCAGGTACTGCACAGTTAACAGACCCAACAGAAGATGCGTTTACTATATCCTCAACAGGAGTTGTGACTAGAAAGAATGGTATACATTTAAATTCCGATATTATAAACGAATACCTGTACGAAGTTATAGTAACTGATCCATATAATAATGGATCTGATAAAGGTATTATATCTATACCTATAACTGATGATACTGCTCCTACTATTAGTGGAGATACTTCGTTATACGTTATAGAGTCTGCAATATCAGGTAATAATATATTTGACAACTCAGATGGGTATTCTGGAACTACTTCAAGATTTACAGCTAATCAAACTGTAACTTGGGCAGTAAGTTCTTCAAACGATTTTAATATTAACTCGTCTGGATATTTAACTTTAGCAAGAGACATATCTGGATCTGCTGATGTAGGAGGAGGACAATTAGATGGTGTAGTAACTGCTACTAATTCTTTTGGTACTACTTCAACTCAAGCATTTACAGTTAACATAACAGATAATGGAGCACCAAGCATTACATTTAGTAATACAAGTGCTAATTTAAATACAAATAAAGCTAGACCAGGTAACAATTTAGTTACTATGACATTTAGCGACACTGAAAGCGATAACATAGATTATAATTCATTCTCAGCATCATTAGGAGGTCATGATCTTACAGTTGTTACTTCAGGTAACTCAAGAATAGTAAGAGCTAATAGTAATCTAGCGGCGGGAACATACAATGTGACTGCAAGTATAGCAGATACAGAAGGCTTTGCAACTAGAACCTCTAGTCATGCTTTTACTATCGCACAATCAGGCACAGGAACCTTAAGTACTAACGGTACTTTTAGAATTATCGAATCTGCAGTAAATGGGGCTTTAATTAGAACTAATTCAAACGGTAGAACAGGAACACAAGCAGATGTAGGAGTAAGTTATTCTCCAAATTATGGTTCGCAAGTTGTTCAAGCATTTACATCATCAAACGCAGCAATAGA
>Ga0233432_10002431_pt1 | contig 17314 bp, 13 predicted proteins | sample SI_122_August201_6_FD_179870 | JGI IMG/M metagenome (GOLD analysis project Ga0233432, IMG submission 179870) | Seawater microbial communities from Saanich Inlet, British Columbia, Canada - SI_122_August2016_10_MG | ecosystem: Environmental > Aquatic > Marine > Inlet | place: Canada: British...
ACCATTTTTCCTTTTTATTTCCCACTATGACGTACACGTGCAATTGGATGCTGACCACGATCTGATTGACAAATACATGGAAAAGAAAAGGGATCCCGATTATACCTGCAATGCCGTCTACGCCGCAATGATCGAGCATGTGGATCGAAGTGTAGGCAGACTGATGGAGGTTTTGAACGCAGAAGGTCTCGAGGAGGAAACGCTGTTTATTTTTTACTCTGACAATGGAGGTGTCGATAATCGATTCGACAACATTCCATTGCTGGGAGGCAATAGTCGGAATGTATACCCAGACGGACATCCGCTGAGATACATTGCCACTACGAATACCCCTTTAAGAGCGGGCAAAGGCACCCTTTATGAAGGCGGTATTCGGGTACCATTAATCGTTCGATGGCCAAACGAGATCCGTAAGGGCTCCACGTCCAAAGCGCTGGTTTCAAGTGTCGATTTTTTCCCAACGTTTCTGGACTTGGTTCAGGGAACCAAACCCGGACAGCAAACCCTGGATGGAATCTCCATGCTCCCTGCCCTGACCCAGAACAAATCCGATATCGAACGCGAAATTTTCACCCATTATCCCGTATACCATCACGAGCAGCCGATGTCGGCCCTTCGAAAAGGTGATTGGAAAATCGTTGAAAATCTGGTGAACGGTGAAGTCGAGCTGTATAACCTCAGATATGATGTCAATGAAATGACCGACCTTAAATTCAGCTATCCGGAAAAATTGAATGCATTAAAAAGCGCTCTGAGCAAATGGCAAACGAATACCAAGGCTCAAATGCCGACACCAAATCCAGACTTTGATCCCAGCAGAAGATATGAGTGGGGTAAGCATCCAGACCGTTGATTGCCCGCCACTAAAAAAAGAAATAAACCCTTGAGAAATTTTGCGAACGATCAATCGTCGCACGCTGATTTGCCTTGAGAAAGTTGGCAGGGAAACAGGGTGATCTCGTAATAAGAAGATCAATCTCCTGACTTGTTTGCTCGACTACCATCTGCAAAGCAACGAGTCACGGAATCTGCAACAGACAGACTGAAATGATCATCAAAATCTCCCACGCTCGAGGCAACCAGCCCGGCTTGCGTTGTGTGCGGATAAGCAAACCGGTCAAGGGCTCGAAGACCTGGACTTTTAATGTCATTGATTGAAAGAGCAATAATCTATGAAATTGCAGATACGAATATGGATGGCAGCAGGATTTGCGATGCTGCCCCTGTGCCTCAGCGGTTGCTTCCATTTCATTCAAAAAGGAATTCATATCCCAATTGAAGAAGCAAGTGCGATCACGGCAACAATTTACAATCGTCCGGACAAAGGAGCGGATATCCCTGCCTTCAAACTACCGCCCTCCTTTCATTCGAGACTAATTAATCTTCTCAAAAAATCCACACCACATCGATCTGAAATGGACTGGGCCGTCCTTGGGGAACTTCGAATCACAGTCAATGCAGGAATCGTATCACTACAGTTATTTTCCGCAGGAAACAAAGTGGTGTTTCACATAGACGGAGGCGCTTACGAAATGAATGGGCTCAAAAAGCTTATCCTGCTCATTGAGGAAGCCATGCGAGCAGAAAACTGATCTGCAGCCATCGCCCTCTTACCCCATACATTCAAACAGTGGCATTTCTGTCATTAAACTCATGAAGGTTGACTCCACCCTTCCCAACTTGAGTGACCACAATTGGGAAGTCTCTAGCATCTGAGTCAGTGTATTGGCGCATTTATCGTTAAGGACTACGATCCCCGCATCAGATTCATCAACCATCGCAGTGATCGCACAGGGCGTCCGATCTTGAATAAGGATCATTGAGGAAAAACCATGGCATCATGGGTAACGCACGTCCGGAAGAGCAGCTTTCAAGGATACAATGAGAGTTTAAAAAACGGATTACCCGAGTGAAATGTAGCCCGGAACCAATAGCAGTCATCAGGATATTTTAACTTCTCTTCCCTCGTTTGCTGATATTTGAGCAGCATCAATAATTCGCGCAATATTGCAAGCAGTCTCAATATCAAGAGGCAATTCAGTGCCACAATCAAGGGCATCGGCAAAGGCATCCATGAGAAGGAAATCATTGTCATTATCAATCCTGATATTTTTGAATTCATTTTTTGGCTGGTCTTTATAATGCAGACCAATCTCAGGTCGGGCCTCACTCACCACCAAAGCCCCCTTTGTCCCGATCAGGTGCAGCTTGATTTCTCCAATATCAGGGTGACTGGCAGCCCCGATACGACCAATGGCGAGAGAACCGATGACTCCATTTTCCAACACAAAAGACAGGGCAGCCAGATCATCAACTTGGTTATCAACGTTGGCCTGATGAAAATGGGTCGCCGTACTGGCAACAACCCGTTTGAAGGGCGATGAACATATGGAGTTAATGTAAGCCAGAGGGTATATGCCTTCAATTTGCAGTTCCCCCATGGGCTGCGTACCGACACCACCGTCAGAACCATCGGCATGCGCTTCCAATTGGCGATCTAGCCAATCGATGGGAGGGCTGCCCATCGTTTCAGTCGCTTTGGGAGGTCCTGCATCTTTGGAAAAATAAAAATCACAATGAACCGCCAACAAATCTCCGATTGCACCTTCGCTCAGAGCCAGCCGAGCTTCAATCAATGCGGGAAGGAAGTTACGATTCCACACCATCCCCTTCAGTCCGCTTTGTTTTATAAGCTCAGAGAGAGACCTGCACTCCTGCACATCAGGCGAAAGAGGTTTATCGACGATGATATGCAGCCCGGCCCGGACAGCGCGCATGGCCAGGTCACAATGACGCTCAGCTTCAGAACTGATGACGGCGATGTCACAGTCAAGATTTTTGAAAGCTTGCTCCACATTCCTGCAGTAAGGGATTGCATGCATGTCAGCATATTTTTGGTTACGTTCATGCGTCCACTCGGGTCGGAGGGCATCATCCGCTACCGCCACCAATGTAAATCTTGGATGTGCAGCGACTGCGTCAGGAAGATAAGCATGCTTGACCACACTCAGGACCAACACTCGATATGTTTTTTTTTCAGGATCAGCCATCAACAAGCTCCTCCAGCAACTCATGAGTCCGTAACGTATCTTTCAAAGAAACATTCCAGCCCCTGTCGTTTAAAATTCCATCTACAAACTCACTAACAAGCCCCATCAATCCGTACATGATATTATGATGGTGTATCCGTGCAAAAACGCTGTTTTTCCGGAAATGCAGATGGGTATTGTGATGATCATCTCCATAGGCAGCTCCGGTTGCCCCAATCAATTGAACACTTTCGTAAGGGACTTCGCCTTCGAAAGCGTTTGAAACATTCATGAGAGCCATTCCATCGCTTGGGAATTGAAGATGGCAAAGGAGCGAATGCTTCGTCTCCACGCATTGGCGCATGCTGGGTTCATCTTGGAAAAACCAGCGAGCCAGATCCATTGGCCCAAACATGGCTTGCCTCAACGAGGCACCTTCCGTTGCCCAGTAGTGAAGCCGCATCAAACCTGCTTTCCCCAACTTGCCGGCACGCAATGCTTCGTCGATGGGTTTGACCCTGGAGCTAAATCGCAGGGCGTGTGCAGGCATTATATGACTGCCTGATTCAATCAATGACGATAAAGTATGGCCATCGACCCTTTCGGGCTGATCCACGAGGCAGGGAACACCGAGATTTGAAAGCCCATTCTCTGGCCCAACAATTCTTGCATCAGGGGCAGTATCAGCATCGTTGCACACATCAATGCATTGAAGGCGGCGTATCGCTTCTTCGTAGAGAGATTTACGCTTCGGTTCCAGTTGTATTTCAATGTTGAACATCATTCGCTAGTGCATCATATCACGTCGACTCGTGTCTGGTGCAAACGATACCAAAACCATGCCAAATAGGAATATCAGACTGGTGATACGGCCAATACGAGCATAATCGCTTTCAAAAGCAGTCATCAATGCTCCAGTGGCAAAGATGGTCAGTGCGGTCAAGATACGACCAAAATTGAAGCTGACACCAATTCCAGTGGAACGAATGCTGGTAGGAAAAAGTTCCGGTAAAAAAAACGGGAGCCATCCGAAATAAAACCCGTTGAACAATCCCAGAAAAGCCGCACCGACGAGAAAGCTGAAATCGCCAGGAACTGTCATCCAAAACGCATATTGAGCAGTGAGCAAGGCGCCAAGACTGATGAGGAAATACATGCGTCGCCTTCCCATCCAAACCGCCAACATCCCTGCAAAAAAACTTCCAACGATGCTCGTCAGGGAACGGGCCATTCCAATGTGGGCTTTGAGATCTTCTTTACCAATCTGAGAACCGATTTCATCTGCCCATGGCATCATCCAATTGGCACTACCCCATCCCCCAATAAGCGGAATAGTGGCTAAACCGATGCCAATGAAAACACATCTCAAATGTTCTCCCTTGAAAACAGAGGGAGAACATTCGGATGACATTCCAGTTTCCTGAGATGATTGCTTCTTCCAGGCGGGTGATTCGGGAAGCAATAAAAGAACGCCCAGCCCAAGCAGGACTGGAACCGTATTTACCAGCATCACCCAACGCCAGGAGTCTGGGGTAACAGCATGGATGGCAGCCATGGAAGACATGGCAAAGATCCCGAGATTCCCCGCCATGCCGATGGCGCTTGCCAATGCTGGTCGAAACTTGTTGGGCCACACCTCTGAAACAAGTGCAACACCATTTGGCCAGGCTCCTCCAATCCCCAGACATGCGAGAAACCTGAGGAAAAGGAGTTGGTGCGGACTTTGAGCAAACCAGGCGAGACCGGTAAAACCCGCAAACCAGAGGATGGATATTCCCAGCAATTTAGTTCTTCCATAACGATCTCCAAGTTTCCCAAAAAGATAACCACCAACCGCGGCACCGAACAGGAAAGCACATTGGAACCAGGCATACCATTGAGACGCCATGGTATTCCATGCGTTCAGTTGTGCCAGTTCCGATCCAACAAGTTCACCCGCGCGTCGATTCAGATCCGTGAAGGAACCAAAATCCAGCATGCCTTGGCGCCCCATTAAATCCAATGAGGCGGCCCGCATGCCGAGGTTTGTCAACAAAATCTGCATACCCCCAAAAAACCACGCTGAAAAAGCAGCCAATGAAACACCAATTTGCGCCCGACGAGATAAAGAATCAGATAATTCTTGTGTGGAAATATGGTTGGACATGTCAAAAGTCTGATCAAAGAAATCATGCGTGGCCAGTCAAAAGGAAACTCACTTTCTGGCCCAAGAGAATTGCGTAAATCGCTTTACTTTCTTATGGTGTCTTGATGCCTGAAACCATATTTAAGGTCGGTGTCCTGGGGGCGACAGGATTTATCGGAACACCTTATCGCGAGGAAATCAAAGCCTGTAAAGAGGCTCGAATCATTGCACTGTGCGCGCGACGAAGGGATTTACTGGAAGCAGCGGCAAAGAAAGATGGAGCTTCCTGCATTACTCACAACTGGCGAGAGGTCGTCACTCATCCAGATGTCAATATGGTCATTGTGGCCACACCCGATGTGCTGCATCACGAAGCAATCATCGCTTGTGCAAAAGAAGGCAAGCATGTGCTTTGTGAAAAACCAATTGGCATGCATGCAGGAGAAGCTGGTGAAATGTGGGAAGCGTATCGTGAATCGACGCCTCCACTCGGACATTTCGTTCCATTCTGGACGCGGTATGTAGAAGTATTCAGGCTAGCCAGGGAAATCGTCCATGCTGGTGAATTAGGTAAAATACGATCGACGGTTTTCCGCTGGCATAATCCGCGGCCTGATGACATGCCACTGACTTGGCGGGATGATCCCCAAATTTCTTCAGCAGGCACCATTGCAGACGTCGGATCGCATGCCTATGATGTGGTTCGCTGGATTATCAATGCAGAAGCCACGAAGGTCCTTGCGCATGGTGAAACATTGACTCCTGACAAACCTGACCTGGGAGCTATCAACCTCAGAGAAGCGATCGAAAAAAGTCAATCGGCCAGGGAAATTGAAGTAGCGCGCAAGCGGGGAGGAAATTTTGATTATGCTTCCATTAGTTGTGAGTTTTCAAATCGAGCAACGGGTCTTTTTGTTTTATCACACACCAGTCATATGCGGAAATTCCTTGCTCCCGAACTGGAACTGCACGGAACCATTGCTTCCCTGAGTGCAGATCGCTATTCAGGAAAAATCATCATGACAAAAGCAAATAATCAAGTGGAAACACGCCATGAATTACCTCCGTCTTTTGGTTTTAAAAATCGATTCAGTTCATATGTCTTTCCTGCATTGAAGCCGATTCTTGAAGGAAGCAAGAGCGATAAGAAATACCCCAATCTGGAAGACGGGTTACGCGCTCAACAATTTACTGATGCCGCACATCTTTCTGCCCTTGAGGGGAAATGGAAACAAGTGTGAATCTGCTATGTTCCTTCGCCTCTTATCAAGGTCAGTAAAGCTCGCCCGCGCTTGCGGGTGAACATTCGGGATATTAATCTCTCTTATGACCTGCCCATGTTAATGGCATGATCATGATCTCCGCGAGGGGAAGGGCAAAAGATAACACCGATCATTGTTACCCACGAATGGGCCTAGTCTTTCAGTGCGACGACACATCACTGAAGCTGGAACGATGAGAAAAAACCGAAGGAATCATGAAAAAACTTAGCCTTTCATGATAAATAATATCCAAAAAACCATGTTGAAATATACCATTGAAAAAAAAGTAAATGAGTTTTTTGTCTTGTAAATTAGCCGATTGAAATTTTTTAATTCCGATTGTTTTTTGACAAACCAAACATAATTGAAAAAACTTAAAAACCATTAAGATAAGATGAGCGAAAATATCATTACCAAACTTTTTGACGAATGGAATAGTGCCCTGCAAACAGGGAACCCGAAAAATGTATCCGCACTTTATGAGACCAACGCCATTCTTTTGCCAACCGTCTCCAATAAAGTACGACACAACCATGAGGAAATTGAGGACTATTTTGTCCATTTTCTGGCTAAAGGTCCGCAGGGAAAAATAGATGAGTCGAACGTACGTACCTTTGGTGATATTGCAATCAATTCAGGTGTATACACTTTTACTTTCAAGGACGGCAACTCCGTGCAGGCGAGGTTTACATATGTGTATCGCTGGACCGGTCAACGCTGGCTCATTATAGAACACCATTCCTCAGCAATGCCGGAGTAACTCAATACCATATTTCTTCCATAGCTAAAATTATGAAAAAAAGCTTAAGGCAGCTTCTTATCGCCGGAATGGCACTTGGGTGCATTGTTGTTGGAAATGCTCAAGACGCAAAAAAAATCGACTGGTTATCTTTGTTCAATGGCAAGGATCTCGCAGGCTGGGAAATCAAGAGCGGCAAAGCGGATTACCGTGTCGAAGATGGCATGATCGTCGGCAAGACCGAAAAAGGCAGTCCGAACACTTTTCTTTGCACGAAGAATCTCTACGGCGATTTCGAACTCGAGTTCGAAGTGAACTGCGACGCCGATTTGAACTCTGGCTGCCAAATCCGTTCAAAGCTGAGGGGAACGGAGTTTGGCGGGCGCGTAAACGGCCCGCAGGTGGAAATCGAACACAGTGGCTCAAAAGGCGCCGAATCCGGCTACATCTATGGAGAAGCCGCCGGAGGATGGCGCACACCCAAGATAGATCTCAAGCCGCACAAACACTACAAGGACGGCGAATGGAACCACTACCGAATCGTAGCCAAAGGCCCCGTGATAGAGACTTGGATCAACGGCCAAAAGATCACCAGATTAGTAGACGAGGAAATCTACAGGACGCATCCAGAAGGCATCATCGGTCTTCAGGTTCACGGAGTGGGTAATCGCGGCCCTTTCGAAGTTCGCTGGCGTAATCTGCGAATCAAGACACTTTAAGTTACAGGCATTATTGTTAATCGCCGGGACAGCAACTTAACTGTCCCGGCGTTTTTTTTGGACTTTCAATGCATCGTAATATTTTAAAGATCTACCAGATGGAGAAAACCTTTATCCAGGCGAAGTAAAATGAAGAAATAAACCTTGAAAAAAATACGGTTTAAACCATCATTTTACCATCCCATGAAGAATTCCTTGAGCCCCACTCGTTTTGGTATGCGACCAGGAACCCAATGGTTCTTGCGAGCTTTCACTTTGATTGAGCTTCTGGTGGTGATTGCCATCATCGCTATTCTTGCCGGCATGCTGCTACCCGCCTTGAGCAAAGCCAAGGAAAAGGCGCATCGAACCAAATGCCTCAGCAATCAAAAGCAGATTCTCCTCGCTACCCACATGTATGTCACCGATGCCGAAGATTACCTGCCTTACAGCTCGTGGAGTAGCGGCACCTACGACGTCGCCAATTGGCTTTACACCCGCAAGCGAGGGCAGAACCCCGAGCACGATGTGCGCTTGGGGCAGCTATGGAACTACATTCCATCAGGACAGATCTACTGGTGCCCGTTGGACCGCACAAATACCACTCTGTTCAAACAACGTGAAATGCAAGTTTCCAGTTATGTAATGAATGGTGCGGTCACCGCGTATGGCACCTCCCCCAATGGCGTGAAGTGGGGAAGCTTCAAGATGGATCAATTCAATGGGGAAAATTTACTGTATTGGGAGGCGGATGAGAAATTACCTTCCAACTGGGACAATGTGGCTAGTCGCCCGAACGAGGGCGTCACGGAAAGACACAATAGTGGTGCCAACCTGGCGATGTTTGGGGGTCATGTGGAATATTGGAAATTCAGCAATTATTACGAGGAAGCCGGTATCGGCGGATTTCGAGGCAATAGGCCTGGTCGTTTCTGGTGCAATCCAGCTTCCTCGAACGGCGACTGACTGCAATTCAACAAAGCATACGATTTCATAAACCCAGCATATGAAAAGAGCAGAGACACTTAGGGCAATCAACTTTTATATACTGACCGGTGTGTGCGTCTTGTGGATGGGGTGCGGCATGGGGGATAAGGATGAGGGATGGCGCACAAGCGACAGCGTGGATGGCGCTGCAGATCATTTGAGCGACGCTTTTAACGAGTCCAGCAATAACTTGAAAAAGCACGCCAAGGAAGCTTCGAATGCGATGCACAAAAAGAAGTATCGCACGGCTTTGATTTCGCTCCAGGAGATCAAGCTTTCCGGTGAAGTGGGATCGGCAAAAGAAGGCATGGCGGTTCGGGATTCCCTTGTGAATCTGGAGGAAGAGTTGATTTATGCGATTGAGAATGGCGATAAGAATGCTCAAAAGACCTACGACTTATTGAAGCGAGTCAATCGTAATTGATGCCTTGGACGGGAGGAATAGAGCTGTTGATAGATACTCTTTTAAATGACACCTCCTTCTCATGAATAGCGGGCTCTCCTTTCCTGATCCCTGACCTACTCGAAAAGATCTCGTTCCAGTTCAATGAATGCAGGCGACTACCAGTAGTCTCCCTTTGTGCTGTTCTTTCAATTATGCACAGGGCCCTGACTGCCTGCCCCTCTATGAGTATTGAAAGCATGCATCAATCGACTGAGCGAGGCATCCAATCCCAGAATTAGGAGAGAATTCAACGTCGAGTGAAACACACAACTGCATCTTTTGCACAATTCAATTGTCAAAATACCTGTGAAATGGGTATCTGTAACATCCGGATTGGTGGTGCAAACATCTTCAAGAACGACAAAATAAAAACCTTGTGAATGCATGACCTCGCTTATGGGCAGGAATCAATCTCGCTTGTGTGCACTGCTCGAGAAACAGAGGGGTACTTGGAGCTACCCTTGCTGCTATTGGCGAATCCAACGTGCGTTGAAATTCGTTTTGTGTATGCGCAAGCGTGCCATGCAGAACGTACTGAAAAACAACTCTTTTTCCTCAAAAAAATGTATATCTTTCTTCTCGGAAAGATCCGGATCAGACACGCAGAATCGAAATTGAATGAGTAATCGCATTATTAAGCAATGGACCCCACATTCACAGACAGTAGCGTCAATACTCAGGACGCAGGTCAACCGCGAGATCATATGAAAACCAAAACGGGAAAACGCATGGCCCCTCTGAAGTCCAGCCTGCTGGCATGGATGAGGATGAGTATCACCTGTCTCTGTTTTGCAGTATCGATGCATCGTGCGATGGCTTCGGCGGATTCAGTCGTCGTCTTTAACGAAGTGCAATATCATCCTGCTGCTGAAGGAGTCGAGTGGATTGAATTACGGAATCTCATGGGCGTAAAGGTCGATCTGTCCGGCTGGAAATTAGCAGGAGGGATTGAGCTCCTATTTGAAGAAGGAACTGGCATTGATAGTCGTGGTTTGCTTCTGGTGGCCGCTGATCCCCAGCATGCAGATTTGAAAGGGCAAGATGTTCATCCAAGAGCTTTTACCGGCCGCCTGAACAACGGTGGCGACTCCATTCGTCTGGAGAACAACAGTGGACGCATCATGGATCGCCTCGATTATCAGGACGACGGCGACTGGCCGGTGGGAGCGGACGGTTCCAGCGCAACTCTGACAAAAATAAGCGAGAACACAGCTGAGGGAGGCCCAAAGAACTGGCGGGCGAGTCTGGAACTGGGTGGCACACCCGGACAACCAAATATTCGAACACTCGAATCGTCTCCCTCAGAGTTCACTCTGGTTTCGCTGGACTCCAACTGGCGATCCTACACGGAATCGGATCCGCCACCGACTCACTGGAGGGACTTGGATTTTGATGATCAGGATTGGTCAGAAGGAGCTGGTGCCTTTCATGCAGGAAAGGATTGGAAAGGTTCTGTAGGTGAGGGCCCATCCGCGTATTGGCCCCTCGACGCAAGCAGCGGAATCCGGGCCCGAAATCTGGCGGGTGATATCGACGGTCGCTTGCGCAACGGACCCAGGTGGGTTGTTGACTCGGAGCGCGGGCCAGTGCTGGAATTTGACGGCATCAATGACTACGTAACCACCGGAATCAGCGTTCCGAAGATCAGTCTGGAAAATGATTTCACCTGGGCCTTCTGGGCCTATTCGATGAAACCGGGAAATGTCAATGTGATCATTGGCAACCGATACAATCCAGATGGAGCGGATTTTTCACCCAGAGAGTTCATCAAATTCACAAGCGCCGCATTCGAATTTCATCGATCCTCATCCAGTGAAGATATTGACTACCCCGATTTCCCTGTGGATGTCTGGGCGCACCATGCCGTATCCAAGCACGGACCGAGATTGACTTATTATCGGAATGGTATTCCCATGGGACAGCAAGTTATTTCCAGCGGCTTGAACCATCCTCAGCCCCTGTATTTTGGTGGAGATCAAGATCGAGAATCGTGGAAAGGACGACTAGACGACGTGGCAATCTGGGAAACAGCTCTGCCCTCGGAATCGATCCAGGGCCTGGCAGATGAAACGCTCAAACCCAATACCGCACCGTCGACCCCGGGAGGCGTAGGAGGCCTCGGCACAGAACTGACCGGCGACAGTTCCACAGTCTACTTCCGAAAACGATTCACATTCACCGAAGCCCCGGATCGAACGACGGGTTCATTCCGTGTCTTGGCTGCAGACGGTGTTGTACTCTATCTGAATGGAATTGAAATCCATCGTGCCAATTTACCGACGGAGGAAATCAATCACGCAACAAGGGCAAACGAAGTGGTGCTCCAACCCGCATTGAGTCAGACGTATTTTCTTACTGAAGGGGCACTGCGTGTTGGTGAAAACATCCTCTCCGCCGAAATCCATATGTCGGAAGCAAGCCTTGAAAATCTGATATTCGGTCTTTCGCTGAACACAATCACAGCACCGGTGGACCCCAGCGAAGCAGTGAGCATCGCTTTCAACGAAATCAGCGCTGCATCTGCCCCCTCTTTCCGAGCAGAGATGGTCAATCGATCCAGCATAACGGGTGAATTCAAGGGCCTGGAGATTCGTTCATCGAGTGGAAGCATCAAGGAACTCTCGAACATTTCGAGTCTGTCTTCAGACGCCTGGCATTCTCTTTCCGAACAAGAGCTGAATTTTCGTCCGACGCTCGGTGACCGGCTTTTTCTAGTGGATACTGTTCGCGGGCTTTTACTGGATTCCGTCAAAGTCACAGACCGACTTCGAGGACGATCCTCCCAGCATGACGGGCGATGGCTCTACCCCTCTGAGGCAACATTTGGAAGTGCCAATATTTTCGAATTTCATTCGAATATTGTGATCAATGAAATCATGTACCATCCTCGGCCACTGGTAGCAACCCCGGGCGTCCCGGAAACGGTAGATATCACACCACTTGTGGGATGGGGGGCAGACTGGCTGTTCAACGAATCTGGCCGTGACCCAGGCTCTGATTGGGCATCCCGCAGGTATTCCTTGAGCGGCGACTGGAAAAAAGGGAGAGGATTGATCGCCTGGGAGACGGGATCGTTGCCATATCCCGTGGACACCTTGCTCACTCGCCCATCACTGAATGATCCATTCGTTGTCACCCACTATTTTCAAACCGAGTTTGATGTGACTCAGGAACAGCTGGCGGTTCTTACGGAAATCGAGATGATTCATTTAATCGACGATGGAGCGGTTTTTTATCTGAATGGGACAGAGGTTTTTCGATATGGCATGTCCGATGGTAAAATCGATCATGACACGCTGGCGATGCGTGGAGGGGAAGCCACTCTCTCATCAGCTGTTTCCATCCCTGCGGAGCTGCTGCATGTCGGATCAAATCAAATATCAGTAGAAGTACATCAAACATCTTTGAACAGCAGCGATGTGGTCTTCGGGTTGACACTCAACGCAGTCGAAGAAATTGTTCCAGCGATTCCAGGCCTGCCATTCCGTCGGTCAGACAATCAATGGATTGAGGTATGGAATCAAGGGGATGTCTCAGTGGACATGAGCAAATGGGTTTTTGACGACGGGGTGCGATTTGAATTCCCATCGGGAACGGTTCTGGCTCCGAACGAATATTCCATGGTGGCTGGAGATGCGCTTTCGTTTGCTGAAGCCTATCCTGCCATCCCTGTGATTGGTCAGTGGAGCGGATCGCTCTCTCGCCGTGGAGAGCGACTGCGACTGAGCGACGCCTACGGCAATCCGGCGGATGAACTATACTATCTCGACGATGCACCCTGGCCGGCGATGGCAGATGGAGGAGGCTCCAGTCTTGAATTGGCGGATCCTCGATCTGAAAACCACCTCCCCGGGGCCTGGCATCCGAGTAAAGTCGAAGGACCCTGGCGTATTTATACTTACCAGGGGCGAGCAACGCAGAGCCCCAACGATCCCACCATCTATCACGAATTCATTTTCGGACTATTGGATGCAGGTGAGTTCCTGATAGACGATATCAGCGTACGCCAGGATCCAGAAGGTGCGAATACGGAACTGATTCAGAACGGGCATTTCAACAGTGGAGATGCAACGCGATGGCGAATGCTGGGAAACCACAGTAACTATGAAGTGATCGATGATCCGGAGGATCCGAATAATCGTGTTTTATGGGTCCGGGCGTCGGGTGCCACAGAGCATATGAGCAATCACGCGGAAACAACACTGAAGTCAGGCCGTTCATTTGTATCCATCTCATCCAACAGGGATTATAAAATCAGTTTTAGAGCCAAATGGCTGGGTGGTTCAAACCAGCTCAATACACGACTCTATTTCAACCGACTCGCCCGAACGACTATTTTGGATGCACCACAAGATGGGGGCACACCAGGCCGGCTCAATTCCGCCCATGTATCGAATGCCGGGCCAACTTTCAGTGATCTTCGCCATGAACCAGCCATTCCCGTCGAAGGTGAATCCGTCCATGTCTTTGTCAAGACAGGTGACCCCGACGGCGTGGCATCCGTTCAATTATTCCATGCGGTCAATGGAGACCCGTTTCAGATGACATCAATGCGCTTATCTGACGCAGGGGAATGGTCAGGAAAAATACCGTCGCAAGCATTTGGCACAAAGATACAATTCTACGTCGAAGCGACGGATCATCTCGGCATGACAACGACTCACCCTGAGGGAGGAAGCACGTCCAGAGCCATCGTGCCATACAATGATGGTCAAGCCGACCTTGACCTCGGCGCCTGTCAACCGATGAATCTCCGGATTGTCATGACTGACGCCGACACCGGGAAGCTCCACCGCCGCACCAACGTCATGAGTAACGATCGTCTCGGGTGTACAATTATTGTCGACGAACGTGAAGTCTATTACAACTGCAGCGTGCGGCTCAAGGGAAGTGAGCATGGCCGCGCAAAGAATGTTCGGGCGGGTTTCCTTTTACGCTTTCCCGCAGATCAACCCTTTCTGGGGGCACATCGGACGGTGGCCGTTGATCGATCGGGTGCAGGTGACCAGTTCAGTCAAAAGGAAATCATGGTCAAGCACGCGATCAATCACGCCGGAAACATTCCCGGCATGTATGATGATCTGATACGAGTGATTGCCCCTCGATCGCAGCATACTGGCTCAGCCATGCTGCTGAAGTCTCGATACGACGCGGAGTATCTGGACAACCAGTTCATCAACGGTAGCGATGGTGCGATGTTCGAATACGAATTGATCTATACACTTCGAGAAACAACGGGCGGTGTTGAAGGGTTGAAGCTGACGCAGGACGGAGGAACACACGGGGTACCTGTGCGCAATCTGGGCGGTAGCAACAAGGAGCTTTATCGCTGGCACTGGCTGGCGGAGAACAACCGCGATGCGGACGATTACGGACCCTTGATTGACGTATTGACGGCGATGGGGCAATCGGGTCGGACCTATCAGGAGGAGATGGATCGACTACTGGACGTTGACCAATGGTTGCGATCATTTGCCATTCAATCCTTGTTTGGTATCGGTGATAATTACTCGAGTGGAGCTCGCCACAATGCAATCATCTACATCAGGCCTTCAGACGGAAAAGCGTTACTTTTTCCCTGGGATATGGATTTTACCTTCAATCGAAATGCAAGTTCGAGCCTCACGCCAAACACGGATCTGAATCGATTGATTTCAGCCAGCCCGAAAAACAAGCGAGCGTTCTACGGACACGTCTGGGATATTGTGGAAAGTACTTTCAACGTGGATTACATGACAGAGTGGGCCGAACACTACTCCTGTTTCCTCCCCAGTGAAGATCTCACCCGGTTTCTTTCCTATATCAATACTCGTCGCAGCACCGCCGTGAATGAGGTCAATCGTATCATTGCACCGACGAGCTACAGGATCACGACGGCTGACAACGTCAGTTCGCCCGAAAAGGTCTCATCCATACAAGGCCGTGGATGGGTCGACCTGCATGAAATCCGCTCGGCGAGTGGCGCTTTATTACCAATGGATTGGGTCAACGAAACAACCTGGCGAGTGCAGGTTCCCATCGACCCGGGCGAAAACATCATTTCACTCTCGGCTTTCGATCGCGCGGGCAAGTCTCTGGGAACCGACTCGGTGCGTATCATTGGAACCGGATTGTCCGCGCTTGCCAGCATGGAAAACCTGGCTATTACCGAAGTCATGTATCACCCTGCTGATCCCTCGGAACGGGAGCGTGCAGAAGGCATCTTTGACGGGGAGTCATTCGAGTTTGTCGAACTGACTAATATCAGCGATCGAACGCACGTGGACTTGACAGGCGCAGCCTTCACCTCTGGGATTCGCTTTGCGCTGCCATCGTTAACCCTCGAGCCAGGACAACGAGTCGTCGTCGCCGGGAACTCCAAGGCATTTGAAACACGATATGGGAGTACTCTCCAGAAGGTCGGCAATTTCCATTCCGCTGAGAGTAACAGACTTTCAAACTCCGGAGAACGCTTGACTTTGTCAGATGCAAGCCAACGTGAGATTGCCTCCTTCGAATGGAGCGACGAAGCTCCCTGGCCTGAGGACGCGGATGGAGACAGTTATTCATTGGTCTTGATGACGCCTTGGATAAGCGATCCAACATCCCCTGAGAGTTGGCGAACCAGTGCTGATTCCGGAGGAAATCCGGGTGGAGACGACGCTATCCGTCTACTGAGCTGGATGGCAGAGCATGCATTAGTAGGCTTGGATGGCGATCGAGACAGAGACGGCCGAACGGAGTTGCTCGAATATGTCTTGGGAAGCGATCCTGATATCCCTGATCCATTCTCTGCATTTGATATTAAGTTAGAATCCCTCCAGTCAGACGGCAATTATTTAACCATTGCCTTTGAGCATCGACTTGGAGCCGATGACTTTTTAACGATACCTTTGATTTCACACGACTTGAAAACGTGGACTGAGGACGTTGAATATGCGGGAAGAACCAATCTTGGAGCCGGGATGGGTTTAATCGTTTACCGTGCAACGCTTGACGCCTCGCCCTTCGCCCGCCAGTTCATTCGGTTTGAAATGAAACCACTGGTACGCGAGTAGAGGGCACAGGTTGTTGTTAAATGAGGGTGTTTCGTTTTTTCGAGTCGGTAGGGCCTCCATCCATAAGGGACTCTCGCCATGGGCCATGCCAATTACCAGAGAAGAACCGAATGACAGATGGTCGATTTTTTTCTTTGAAACGCGGGCCACTCAATCAGTCCTTGCTTTGGGGCAGGTGTATTGCATGTTGACTACATGAAAGCAGCAAGCAGTAAACCTCTGGATTCCTTTGTCCATTTTCTGCAGACCATGGACGAATCGTCCTGTGAACGCCTGGGTGATATTTACGATGAAGCGGTTCATTTCGCGGACCCTGTCAATGAGGCCAGCGGGCTGGGGCAAATGGAGACGGTTTATCGAGACCTGTTCAAACAGCTCAAGCAAATCACCTTCAAAACAATGGACCAGGCAGCGGGCGATCCCACATCCTTCATTCATTGGGAAATGTCCTACCAGTTTCGCAAGAAATCTCGAAAACTCCCAGGAATCACCATGCTTCGATTCAATCACTCGGGAAAAGTGATCCTGCAACAGGATTATTGGGATGCATCGAAGGGAGTTTACGAGGAATTCCCCCTGATGGGAGTGGCTACCAGGACTCTGAGGAAGATCGTTCGAGTCAAACACCACCGCGGCGTCTCATCATAGTCGCCAGAGTCACGACTGCTTACTCAGGAGCAGTCGAATCTCTCGAGACAAGCGCGTCAACAAGACAGCCGCGGCCATATTGGAGGAACTGTCCGCGTCATTGCTCCTGCCAAATGGGGCATGGCAGGTTTCCAGGGTGCGATGTGAGCTGAGATTGCAGACTTGCCTGCCAGCCCCCCCCTGATGCTTCACGATTCATGCACGCATGACTCTTCTTGGAGTCGAGATGGGATCGGTGTTGTCCGACATTGTTTTCTCAGGCGGCAAGGATTTAGTGAGATGAGTGTATTATTTCTTATGTTTATTTTACTGGACTCTGAAACATTCCAAAAACAAAATGATCA
>Ga0233432_10002432_pt1 | contig 17313 bp, 14 predicted proteins | sample SI_122_August201_6_FD_179870 | JGI IMG/M metagenome (GOLD analysis project Ga0233432, IMG submission 179870) | Seawater microbial communities from Saanich Inlet, British Columbia, Canada - SI_122_August2016_10_MG | ecosystem: Environmental > Aquatic > Marine > Inlet | place: Canada: British...
CAATGCAATTTATCTTCTTTGTTGAAAGACCGTAAACTTCCACCCTTGCTCTACATTTCGGGTTGTGATGATCAAAAGTATACAGAAATTGGGCAGAACTTGGCTGCCCATTGTAGGCAAATTCGACACGAAATAATCCCAAATGCGGGTCATCGGGTACCATGGGAGAATCAGGATGCTTTTATATCCGAGGTTTCTGTATTTATTGATTCAGTTCTCAACGAATGAGTAAAATTCGATGTTCCTGGCCGAAGGATGATCCGACCTATCTCGCCTACCATGATAAAGAGTGGGGAGTCCCGGTTTATAACGATCTAAAGTTATTTGAAATGCTCATTCTTGAAGGAGCACAGGCGGGATTAAGCTGGATCACGATTTTAAAGCGAAGGGAGAATTATCGAAAAGCATATGATGGCTTTGATCCTTCAGTAATGGGAGCCTGGAAAGAATCCAAAATTATTTCTTTGTATGCGAATAAGGATATTATTCGAAACCGCTTAAAGATCATCGCAGCGAGGGGGAATGCCCGTGCTTATATAAAGATTTTAGAGGAATTTACTTCCTTTCGTGAATTTATTTGGTCGTTCGTAAATCATAAACCGGTAACCAATTTTTGGAATACCTTGGATGAAACTCCGGTTCAAACTTTAGAATCCGAGATGATGAGCAAGGCTCTAAAAAAACGAGGATTTAAATTTACCGGTTCAACGATTTGCTATGCTTACATGCAGGCAGTGGGTATGGTGAATGATCATATTACTTCTTGCTTCAGGCATGAAGAAATTAGAAGTTCAGTTGTATGAACACGAATCTACCCCCTCTCCCGATCGCTAAGTTTTATAATTTTTTTATTGTAATCGTTGGTCGAATTTTCCCACTTACATTTGGTTTGGGTGGTCTCCTTATGGTGGGGGTTGGGATTTGGTCCGTGCAAAAGGGTATGGAGAGCGAAGGCTGGGAAACCGTGCAAGGAACTATTTTAAAATCTGATATTAAAAAAAATGAAAGTACGACCAGGGACGCCAAGGGTTTTAGGCGAACAAAAACTTCCTATATTGTCACGGTGAACTATTTCTTCGAAATCGATGATAATAGATATGAGGGAAATACAATTAGTTTCGGGAATGTCAGTCATAGCGAACGATCGGATGCCCAGAAGGAACTTAAGTCATATCCCAAGGGAAAAGAGGTAAAGGTTTATTTTAATCCCGAGGATCCTGATGATTCAGTTCTTAAAAAAGGAGTTGTTTGGCCAATGTGGATTGTCATTGGAATAGGAGCAGTCATTTTATTTGTTAGTCTCCTTGCCTCTATTTTTCTACCCAAGTTATTGAGAAAATATTTTTTGGGCAAATTTCAGGAAGGCAATAGCGAAAATAAACATCCGTTTTCCGAATAATCGGCTTAGTTTGCTACCAGCTTAAAAATCTCTTAACTCATCAATCATTTCAAGGAGATTCTTGATCAGGATATCGGAAGACTGAGGTTGAAAGCGTGAAGTTCCCAGCCAGGTTTCGTAGCCTCCTAGTTTATGCTGGTTTGGCGGGGGGAGGTAGCCGTAACCCCCGTTGGCCATTGAAATCAGGAAGGTCCGCTTGAAAGGGCTCTTCTTCTTAATTTCCAGACCGATCTCGACCAACACTTCAAAAGGCATGCTGACGATGGCCTGATCTCCGATGCGGAAGGCCTGAATTAGGACGGGTTCGGTCCTAGGATGTTCGGGGTTGGCATATTCGATTACCCTGGTGGCTACCGAGGTGGTCCGGCTGTTGATCGAGTCCCGCTCCTTTCTTGTACGTTGGAGAAGATCTTCAGCAAGTTTGATCTCTCGTTCGTTCGGTTCCCGATAGGGTAGGTTTACTTCCCGCTGGCGGGTAGCGATGACCGGTTTCGCCTCGTAGGTCTCAATCTTTTTCACCGCCCGCCAGGCGGCATCTGCGGTCTTGGAGGCTACGATGCGAATCTGTTCGAAAGGGGATCGGGGAGCCCGGGTGCCGGTGAATACGAGGTTGTTGATATCGCCGCTCGCCCCGTTGGTCATCATGGCAACAAAGTCTGTGGGTGGATTGGTTCCTCCGATTCGGTAGGGCATGATTCGGGAGAATTCCCCGAAGTAATCGGCAGAGGCCATTCCGACTTCCCGTCCTTTATCATCAACTTTTTTGGGCACGCCACCCACATAATGGAGGGCATAATTGGCAATTAAAGCGAGGGGCTTGTTCCTTGAATTACGGACATCGATTATACAAAGCTCAGGGTCCACTGGTCCCGCTGGCATTACCAGATGGTTGCGATTAGCATTGGTCTTGACCTGGTCTTTCTTACCCAGGGGGTTCGGTGGCATGGTGCCGGGTTGGAGGAACCAGCGCCGGTTCCTAACCTCAGAGGGTTCCTTTTCGGAGGAGAAACCTATTTTAGCAAGTTGCAAGCGTTCAATGGCAAGAACGATGGCTTCTTCGAGTTTATCGTGCTTGAGTTTTTCGTAAGCTTCGCGCCCCGGCATACCCGTTCCACCTTTGGGGGCACTATGAGTGTGAGTAGCACAAATAAGCATTTCTTCGGTTTTCCATCCCGTTCTTTTAGCAGCTTTACTCTTTGCGATATCGGACATTTCCCTCCCGATACCTATGGCATCGATCAGGCAGATCACGGCACGGCCTTTTCCGTTCTCGAAAGCGACCGCTCGGACATGGAGTGGGTCATGCACAAAACTTGATTTACCGGATCGTAACTGGATAGGGAATACAGTGGGGCTTACAGTAACGCAGGCAGTTCCCACTTTAAGTTTTCCAATCTGAGCACTGGAAAATATTGCACTCCAAAGAAAAAAAGCCAAAAGAATGGGTGGGATTTTCATAAATTATTTATTAATCTAATGGAAAGGAAAGGACACAATACTTAAATATAAAATTAGGGAACTTTTTAAAAAGGGATTCCAATCTAAAGTAGTGTTTTGATAATCCAAGTTTTACACCGATCTATTTTACGAAATTTACGTGGATTGCAATTCAGAGCTTGTCAACAATGAGGTCATTGTTTTGCCTATCGAAACAAATTTATTATTTAAAAAATCAATACTACATGAAAAAATTCATTACTCTTATTCTGTTACTAAGTTCTTTCTCTCTTTTTGGAAAACATCATGGTGAAAAAAAGCCATTGTCCGCTTTTATGATAACGGGCGGATGTTGTCATGATTATCCTAAGCAGAAGAATATAATCAGCGAAGGGATCAGTGAGCGTGTGGCAACCAAGTGGGATATTTTTTTCGAGATGGATGAGCAAAAAAGTAAAGCACGACTGAGCAAAAAAGGGTGGGCAGACAAATATGACTATATCGTGTATAACCATTGCTTTGCCCATGAGAAGGACGCTTCTTTTGTTAAATCTATTACAGATATCCACAAGGCGGGTAAACCTGCCATCGCTCTTCACTGTGCAATGCATTCCTACCACTGGAGTATTGCAGCTAAAGAGGGTGAAAAGAAATCTTGGCCGTTAATGCTAGGTGCCAGCTCCAAGGGACATGGTCCAAAGGCTGCAATTACAGTGAATAAAGTAAAAGAACATGCTAACCATCCAATTATGAAGGATATGCCTGAGGGTTGGCTAACCCCTGAAGGGGAGCTTTATAATGTTCAGGAAGTTTACGAAGGCACCACAGTGTTGGCTTATGGCGATAACGGAAAGAACAAAAAACCAAATGAACCGCAGGCTTGTATATGGTTAAATACCCATGGGAAGGGCCGTATTTTTTCAACTACATTAGGTCACCACAATTCTACCATGTCGTCACAGGAATACCTCGACATGCTTGGAAATGCGGTTAAATGGATCACCGCGAAAAAATAACTTAAGTTAAGACTAGTCTCGAAAACGGCCCTTCGACTTCTTTTTGAAGTCGCCGCCTCCTCCTTTGCCAAACTTCTTTCGTTTGTCAAATCGCCCTGCTCCTCCATTGTCCGTTCTTGGCCTTCCTTTATCTTTGGAGATATTCAATTGGTGTCCCTGTACCCAAACCGTTTTTAATGCGGTCATAATTTCGTTGGGCATGTCCGAAGGCAGGTCCATAAAAGTATGATCCTTGAACATTCTAATTTTCCCCATACTTCTTGGGTCGAGGCCCACTTCATTGGCAATCGCTCCGACAATGTCACCTTTTTGGATTCCGTGAAATTCCCCGACTTCAAAGCGATAGCTTTGCAGGTTGGAATCACTTCGGGCACCACCGCGGTCTTCACGTTCGTTGCGTCTGCCACGATCTTCCCGACCTCCCCGGTTATCGCGTCCACCGCGACTATCCCGATCTCTCCCGGACCGACTGTCCCGGGAGTTTTTCTTGGCGGGTTGGGGCATATCCACATAATAGAGTCCTTGCTTACCTGCCTCTAAGTGGGCTAGGGCAGCGGCCACATCGATTGAATCTTTACCGGATTCTTCGAGGTAACGTTGGATAGCAGTACGATAATCACCTAAATCGGCTTTGAGGTTTTCTTCGATCTTACCAAAAAATTCTTCCAGTTTCCGTTCATTCATTTCCTCCTTTGTGGGGAAAGAATATTCCTGACAGGGAACTTTGAGGGTACGCTCAATCGCATTGAGCATCCTTGTTTCTTTGTTGGTAACAAAAATAATGGCATCCCCTTCACGACCCGCTCTTCCAGTCCGTCCAATACGGTGTGTATAGGATTCGAGGTCAAAGGGAGCGTCATAGTTGAGCACATGAGAGATACGATCTACATCCAGCCCACGTGCGGCCACATCGGTGGCAACGAGTACATTAATTTTTCCACGCTTTAAACGGTCGACCGTTTTTTCGCGCAAATTCTGTGGCATGTCTCCATTAAGAGGTTCGGCTAGATATCCTTTACCCTGAAGCATTTCGGCAATTTCCATAGTCGCGTTTTTGGTACGCGAGAAAATAAGCATGGCTTCAAATCTTTCAATTTCAAGCAGGCGGAGAAGCATATTTCTTTTTTCGTGCTGCCTGACCTTAATAAATTGCTGGCGAATATTGGGAGAGTTTTCCGCCTTTACCTTGATGGTAACCTCAACCGGATTGTTTAAATGCTTTTCTGCCAATTTTCGTATTGGCTTGGGCATAGTAGCGGAAAATAGAGCGGTTTGCCGATCGTCCGGTGTATGTTCGAGGATCCAGTCAATATCATCAATGAAGCCCATACTTAACATTTCGTCGGCTTCATCGAGGACTAAAGCCTGAAGTTTGTCTAACTTGAGGTATCCTTTTTCAATATGATCCATTACTCGACCGGGTGTACCGACCACAACTTGAGTACCGCGTTTAAATTCGCGGATTTGCTCTCCATAACCAGTACCTCCGTAAACCGCAACCACCCTTAATTTAGGAAGGTTTTCAGCAAAGCCTTCGATTGCTTCCGCCACTTGCAGGGCAAGCTCCCGGGTGGGGGCGAGGACAAGAATCTGAGCACCTTTAACTGATTCATCCATTCGGGAAAGCAGGGGAAGTGCAAACGCCGCGGTCTTTCCGGTTCCGGTCTGGGCCACACCGATAAAATCTGATCCTCCGAGGAGCGGAGGAATCGCACGCTCCTGGATAGGGGAGGGGTGTTCATAGCCCGCTTTTTGAACAGCCTTTAAAATAGGCTGTGAAAGTTCAAGTTCGTCAAAGCGCATACGGTTATCCGCAGGCTCATCATTGTTTTCTTCATCACTCATAGGGAATTCTTTCGTTCGTTGTTTGTTTGTTTAGCCAGCATTCGAACGATTGTTCACTTATTCTATTCCCGTGTATTCCACCTGTGAAACCTTGTCCTCACACTTGACTTGTTAACATTATTCACATTTTGATAAAAAAGACGAGCAGTAAATATTGATTGGCTGGAGTCCTTTCAAAGCAAGGATTAGTATGACAGCACTAAACTTAGTCTTTACAGATCCTTTACATTCAGCCTATTCATTAGATGTAACTTGCCCTTATGAAACTTTCCGTGCCCAAAGAATCCCTTCCGACTGAAAAACGGGTAGCAATTAGTCCGGGAAATGTAGCTGCATTGATGAAGCTTGGTTATCAGGTTGCAGTTCAATCAGGTGCAGGAGAACAGGCCAATTTTACTGATGAACTCTATGAGGAAGCGGGGGCTATTCTTATTGATGACTCTTCCCCATTGTGGGGTGAAGCAGACTTGCTTCTCAAGATTAATCCTCCCACCGATGAAGAAGTTACCTTGTTTAAAGAAGGAGCAACTTTGATCAGTTTTGCCTATCCTGCCCGTAATGAGAAATTACTCCAATCGCTGGGGGAACGAAAGGTAAATTGGTTAGCGATGGATTGCGTACCCCGGATTTCGAGGGCACAATCGATGGACGCACTCAGTTCGATGGCTAATGTGGCCGGATATCGTGCGGTGGTCGAGGCTTCCCATGCGTTTGGTCGTTTTTTCACTGGTCAGATTACAGCGGCGGGTAAGGTTCCACCGGCCAAGGTTTTGGTAATTGGAGCGGGGGTAGCGGGATTGGCTGCAATTGGAGCCGCTCGTAATATGGGTGCAATCGTTCGGGCCTTTGATACCCGTCCCGCGGTGAAGGAAGAAGTGAAGAGTCTGGGTGGTGAATTCCTGATGCTTGATTTTGAGGAGGAAGGTGCCGGTTCGGGTGGCTATGCCAAGGTGATGAGTAAAGAATTTATCGACGCGGAAATGAAGCTGTTTGCCGAGCAGGCCGAAGAGGTGGATATTATTATCACCACTGCGATGATTCCCGGAAAAAAATCTCCGGTATTGATCACCGGGGACATGGTCAAGAGTATGAAGCACGGTTCAGTCATTGTGGACCTGGCCGCGGAGGGGGGAGGAAACTGCGAACTGACGGAGCCCGGAAAATTGAAGATTGTCCATGGAGTGACTATTTTGGGTTACTCCGATCTGCCTTCGCGTTTGGCATCACAATCCAGTCGTCTATATGGCAATAACCTCGTGAAACTAGTGAATGTACTGGGAAATACAGAGAATTTTACTATTAACCAGGAAGACGAAATTATCCGTGGTGCCCTGGTTCTGGATCAAGGTGAAATATCTTGGCCTCCACCCAAAGTGGAGGTCAGTGTGCAGGTTCAAAAACCAAAAGGACCATCGGTCGTGAAGCCAATCGTAGAAAAAAAATCGATCTTTTCTCCCGGAGTAATGCTGGGCGGACTATGCGTGCTTCTGCTGGCTTTGGGCTGGAAAGGTGAAAGTGAATTTCTTGATCAGCTAACCGTATTCGTGCTGTCCTGTTTCGTAGGATACATGGTGGTTTGGAATGTGAGCCCCTCTTTACACACTCCTTTAATGAGTGTAACCAATGCCATTAGTGGGATTATTGTGATTGGAGGAATGCTTTTTGTTTCCGGATCCAATCCCTGGATTGCAGGTGTAGCCATTTTTTTGGCCACTATCAATATCGCTGGTGGTTTTTTAGTTACCCATCGAATGCTTAAAATGTTTCGTAAGGAATGACTGAGGGACTCATAACTATGGCCTACTTGGTCTCAGGAGTGTTTTTCGTTCTGAGCTTGGGTGGATTGTCCAAGCAGGAAACGGCCCGAAAGGGAAATAAGTATGGAATTTTGGGAATGGCTTTGGCGATTGCAGCTACCTTTTTAAGTGGAGAAGTAGAAAATTTTAAGCTTTTGATTCCATTGATGCTCGGAGGAGCCTTCATTGGAGGGGTTCTTGCCAAGAGGGTGGAGATGACCTCGATGCCGGAATTGGTTGCGATTCTGCACAGTTTTGTCGGGGCAGCCGCTGTTCTCGTCGGCCTCGCCAGTTTTTTGGATCCCAGTCATGCCGAGCTTTCTGAGACAGATCAACTAATTCATGATATTGAGATTTTACTCGGTGTCTTCATCGGTGGAGTGACTTTTACCGGATCGGTCATTGCCTTCGGGAAATTACGGGGGTCGTTAAGTGGCAAGCCGCTACTTTTACCCGGTCGTCACATGATTAATCTCGGTATGCTCGGAGCCTCCATCTGGCTGGGTGCCCAGTTTGTTGAACAGGGGCACGACCAGGCATTGGTCAGTCTATTAATTGTGATGGGAATCTCATTCGTCCTTGGTGTCCATCTAATCGTGGCAATTGGTGGGGCGGATATGCCTGTGGTCGTTTCCATGTTAAACAGTTATTCTGGATGGGCCGCTGCTGCCGCTGGCTTTATGTTGAAAAATGATTTGCTTATTATAACAGGGGCATTGGTGGGAAGCAGTGGTGCTATACTGAGTTATATAATGTGCAAAGCGATGAACCGTAGCCTGGCAAATGTGATTTTTGGAGGATTTGGAACAGGTGGGGGTAGTTCGTCCACAAACTCTGAGATTGAGGGTACAATTACCGAAACCAATGCGGACGAGGTGGCGGAGGAATTGAAAGAAGCGAAGGAAGTCATGATCGTGCCAGGGTATGGAATGGCGGTGGCTCAGGCTCAGCATGTGGTCAAGGATATTACCGAGACACTAAGAGGGCAGGATGTGAATGTTCGTTTTGCGATTCACCCGGTGGCTGGTCGATTGCCCGGGCACATGAATGTTTTGCTTGCTGAAGCCAATGTACCCTACGATATCGTATTTGAAATGGACGAGATCAATGATGACCTGCCCGAGGTGGATGTTTTATTAGTAGTCGGTGCAAATGACATTGTTAATCCTTCGGCCCTCGAGGATTCATCTAGTCCGATTGCCGGGATGCCTGTGATCGAAGCATGGAATGCCAAATCCGTGGTTGCGTTGAAAAGAAGTATGGCCGCGGGTTATTCCGGGGTCGAGAATCCCCTTTATTTTAAGGATAACACCAATATGTTATTCGGCGATGCCAAGGATACTTTATCCGCGGTTTTCTCCAAGCTTGGTTAAGCAGAGTTTTTTAATTAGTCTGGTATTCTCTTGCCACGGATGCCTAAACCCAAAAAATTAGCGAATGCATGCTTTTGTATCTTGCTTCGCCATTTGCCTTTTCGCTTCTGCATTTCTTTGCGGTCAGTCAGTTTATCGACCGAAGTTGATCAACAGTAAAATCGGAGATCATCATGATTTTCCGTTGGGAGTACTGGAGGCAACCGGTCGATTGAAGGATGGGGATAAAGAAATCCTTATCACGGATGTGGGTAAGCGTGGGACTGCGGAGGGTGCGGGGCTTTTAGTTGGTGACCGATTGGTACAGATCGCGGGAAAGTTTCCCAAGCCGTTTTCAAAAAAAACTGACACTGGACTGGAAGGACCACAGGCCCTTTTGGGGGCAAGTTTGAATCTCAATTCTTCCTTACCCAACCCACTTTTATCTCTTCAGGTTCGAAGAGGCTCTGAGTTAATTACCTTACCAGTTAAACTACCTTCCAGTCAGTCTTTCTCGCTGGCAGCACCAAGCACCTGTCCCAAAAGAAAAAAGTTTCTAGTAGATATTTCAAATCACCTGGCTAAGATTCAGCAAAAATCCGGCCGTTGGCAACCGGGGGTGGGCGGAGATGCGGATGTTTATACCACTGCATTTTGCGGGTTGGTGCTCTTGGCAAATAATGACGCCTCTCATCTGTCCTCGGTCAAAAAAGGGATCGAGTTTGTAAAGAAGGCCAGCATTGATTTGATTGATTTAAATGATCCTAAGAAAGGACCCAAAAATTGGCAGACTGCTGCCAACGGAATCTTTCTTGCGGAATATCAATTAGCCACTGGTGATAAAACTTATTTTAGCGAGCTCAAGAAATGCTGTGATTTACTTGCCCAGAGAGTGACCGAGAAGGGAACAATGGGTCACCATTACTCGATTCCTTACAGCGGCGGTGGCTTGATCGTCATCAATGTTCAGGCACATTTGGCCTGGGCTCTGGCTGAAAAGTGTGGATATCCAATCAATGAAAAATCTTGGCGTGATTCTTTTTCCGAGGTGAAGAAGTCCGTTGACCCTAAGACCGGTGCCTTGGGCTATTCCTCACGAGCTCGGTGGAGTCCGGATATTGCGGCTAGAACCGGTGCAATGGTCACCGCACTCATTGTCGCAGGCAGGGAAGTCGAATTTGCTCAATCTTTAGCGGGTGCACTGGTCCGCTTAAATGGAAGAATGCGCCATGCACATGCGATGTCTTCGATCGGTTTAATTTATGGATTTTCCGGTATTAAAATGGCGGCTTCAACAGAGCACAGCCATGTAATGAATACCTGGTTGCCGTATCTTGAACTGAGTCGCCTGCCCCGGGGGGGAGCCGCTTTTTTTGGAGGGAAGAGAAATATTGGCGGTGACCAGTACCTAGGGTATTCCTCAATCGGGAATGCTATGGTTGGAATGATTTTAGCAAGTGCGGAAGACCGCCTTTTTATGCACGGAGGATCGAGCAAGGAATGGTTTGGAATCGCAAGGTAAATTCGATTCAGCTTAGGCATTAAATTAGTTTATAATATCAAGAACTCTTCTCTTTTATTTCTTTTATCTTCTTTCGTTGGTTGGGGTGGAGCTGAGAAGCCAAATTTCATTATTATTTTGATTGTTTACCGGGGAGTTGATTAGGGAATTATTCGTTTTTTACTTGCTGGTTAACCGTTAGCTTTGTTTAAGAATTTCTTGAAAATTTGTCATTCCATTCCCGTTTTGATTCTACTCGTCTTTCGTTTTTTGTGTCATGCCCATGAATCGGAGGCCAGTAAACCCTTTGAGATAATTCACGCTCATCAATCCTTTGAAGCCCATGCTCACACCGGTTGGGAGAGCCTTTACTTCTCTGAAGGACGGGACGCGTTAAATGGTAAATCTCTTTGGGCAGGCTCACTGGAGGTCGGGTATGATCATTTCTCGGGTGGAGTCTGGTATGGGAGATCTTCTGACCACCAGTATGACGAGGTGCAATATAACCTGGCTTTTACTCAGGAAATGGATGGCTTTCAATTCTACGCAGGATATACCCATTTAGTTTTTACCAAGGATAATGGATCAGATGATGAGTGGTCTGCAGGTATCAGTTATGGGGAGTTACCTTTTGCTTTTGAAACTTCATTGGATGCCTATTACTCAATGGATGCAGAGGGAACCTTTTTTGAATGGTCAAACACGAAGGTTTTTAATCCAAGTAAGGAGTTCGAATGTTCGTTGTCTGGCATTTTTGGCTGGAACGAGGAATATGTATCGGACGGGCATAATGGAATCAATTTCTTTTCGGTAAACTTGGGAGCTGCAAAGTTAATGAACGAAAACTTCTCCCTGGTTGCTCATATCAACCAAAGTTGGGCCATTGATCGTGATCTTAACTTAGCAGGGGATCAGGGGCTAAAAGATTTCTTTCATTTCGGATTAGGAGTTGAATTCGAATTGTAATGATCTAAACAATAATTAACCGATCTAGAATTAACTGATTGGGTGAAATTAGAATCGTTGCAACTGATGGCACTTTTAGATAAAGCTCGTACACTTACATTTCTAAATATTATACTCTAACATTATGCCCTATTCCATCGAAGTCCACTTTGACGATATTACAAATGCCACTATTCAAGATATGTGGAAAAAAATATCAGAAAATAAGATTCCCTGCCGTGCATTTGAAAAAAAATTCACTCCTCATTTAACTTTGGTTTATGGAGAAATTAGCGGCCCAAAAAAAGTTGATTGGGGATTTTTGGAAGGTCAAAAAAGATTTGAGATCAATTTTGAAAACCTGGCTTTTTTTGAAGAACGGGGCGTACTCTTTCTTTCCCCAGAAAAATCAAAACCACTAACTAAGCTTCACAGTTTACATGATGAAAATGCCGGTTTTTCTTCAATGAATAAGTTTTACCGAACTGCTCAGTGGGATCCCCATTGCTCGCTCGCCAGTCGACTGTCCCCCAAACAAGTTCAGCGTGGTGCTTCACTTTTTAATGATTTTAAGTTACCCTTCAAGTCCACCTGCGTATCTTCTAATTTAGTCAAGTATCCGGATCCGGTAATTCTATCCACCTTCGAGTACAAGGCAGAGTAAGCTCTGTAAGGGTGATATGATGATGCAAGAGGGTTTTGTTTCCTCTTTTGTATTGTCTTTATGAAAAGATAATTAGGGATTTTGTAAGAAAATGTGTGCAAACCGACATATATTACCATTAGACTTATTAATTACGATAATTCTGCTATGACTACTCGGCCCAATATCATCTTTATTATTACGGATCAGCAACGCTTTGATACGATTGCCGCCCTGGGTAATGATCACATGGACACTCCGCATATGGACCGACTTGTGAATGAGGGGGTATCTTTTGATAATTGCTTTATTACTGCCGCCTCCTGTGCCCCCGCTCGAGCCAGTCTATTTACTGGATATTATCCGCACACTACTGGTATCTTTAAAAATGCGGACTCCTGGAAGCGTTCGTGGATTGAGAAATTGTCGGATACCGGTTACCGATGCGTCAATGTGGGTAAGATGCACAGTTATCCCTATCACACGCCTTTGGGTTTTCATGAGCGTTATGTGGTGGAGAACAAGGACCGGTACCTCGAGGAGCGCTATTTTTTTGATGAGTGGGATAAAGCTTTAAAAGCACGCGGATTGGTAAAGCAACAGCGTGAATCATATCGAAAAAGAGCAGATTACAAAGATGCATTGGGGGCATTCGACTGGGAGCTGCCCGAGGATATGCACCCCGATATGTTTGTCGGGGATACAGCCACTTGGTGGTTGAATAGCTACCCCAAAACAGAACCTCTTTTTTTACAGATCGGATTTCCTGGACCGCATCCGCCTTATGATCCGACCAAGCGGTTCAGCGAGCCTTATCTGAAAAAAGACCTGCCTTTAATGGAAGTGACTCAGGAGGAGTTGGACGGCCTTCCGGAGCCTCTGAAGGGCCTGCGGCAACATAATAATGAAGTCGATCATGACTCGGTTGTGCTGGATCTTGAACCCAGTCGCGAACAGCGGCACCGTCAACGGGCCCATTATCTCGCCAATGTGAGTATGATTGATGAGAAGGTCGGGGAAATTTTAACGACTCTTGAAAAGCGGGGCTATCTGGAAAATGGGATTGTCATATTCACTTCGGATCATGGGGACTGTCTGACTGATCACGGACACAGTCAGAAATGGACTATGTACGACCTGGTTACCCGTGTGCCCATGGTGGTGTGGGCACCTAATCTTTACAAGGGTGGGCGTTCGATTGAAGGTCTTTGCCAGCATATGGATATCGGCCCTGCTATACTAGAGATGGCCGGGATTGAGGTTCCGCAAAATTTCGAGGCACAGTCTATTTTACCAGCAATACAGGGTAAGGAATGGAAACCGCGGGACTATGTATATGCGGAGCAGATTAAGGACGGGATTTTAACCGAAACCGATTTCATGAGTATGATTCGGAATGAGGAATGGAAGCTAGTGCATTTTCTGCATATGAAGTGTGGTCAACTCTTCAATCTGAAAGAGGACCCAAATGAGGTCCGCAATTTGTGGGACGATCCAAGGGCGAAAGTAGAGAAGCAAAACCTCTTGGACCAGCTTCGGGAATGGCACATCGAAAGCCAGATTCACACTCATGACTGGGCAGCTGAATGGCGTTGAGGAATGAATCACTATTATACCATGAAAAATTCAATTATCCTCAGTCTATGTGCATTATTCATTACCAGTAGCTCAATTCTTGGGGCTCAAAATTATCGCACCACTGGATCGATTGAACGCTTGGATCCCTCTTTTAATCAACTTATTTCAAAGGATGCGAAAATTGAAATACTTGCCGAGGGTTATGTCTGGTCGGAAGGACCAGTATGGGTTTCAAAAGGTGATTTTCTTCTTTATTCTGATGTGCCTGCTAATAAAATTTATAAATGGAAGGAAGGAGAGGGGGCGAGTGTGTACCTCGATCCTTCTGGATACACTCCGAGTAAATCACGGGTGGGGGAATCGGGTTCCAATGGTCTTATTCTGGATGGAAAGGGCAATTTGATCATATGCCAGCACGGAGACCGGCGGATCGCCCGCATGACTGCGTCGACTAATTCTCCCCAACCGGTTTTTGAAACTTTAGCCGGAAAGTATAATGGGAAACGTTTCAACAGCCCCAACGATCTTGCGTACAATCAAAAAGGGGAACTCTATTTTACCGATCCACCCTATGGATTGGTGCAAAAAGAAAAGGATCCCAAGCGTGAAATTGATTTCCAGGGAGTTTATATTCTTCGTAAAAACGGGAAAGTCGCATTGGTTGGAAAAGATCTTGAACGACCCAATGGAATCACTCTGTCCCCGGATGAAAAAACTTTGTATGTGGCCAATTCTCACGGCCCCCGTCCGATTTGGATGTCCTATAAACTGAAAGAAAATGGAATGGCGAAAAAAGGTGAAATTTTCTTTGATTCTACTCAATACCGAAAAAAGCATCCCGACCGTCAGGGCGGCAATGATGGTATGAAGGTGGATGTGGAAGGTAATATTTGGGCAACCGGACCGGGCGGAGTACTGGTATTTTCCCCCGAGGGTAGACACTTGGGCACGGTTCTGACAGGCGAGCGCACCGCCAATTGTGCATTTGGAGATGATGGTTCGACCCTTTATATGACCGCAGATATGTACCTGATGAGAATTAAGACATCGACCAAGGGGAACGGATTCTAACATTTTACAATCTGCAAAGTAGTTTATGAAATCCATGATGCTCACCGCACCCAAGAGGCTCGAAATTCAGGACAGTCCGATACCGGAGCATGGCGAGAATGAGGTTTTGATCCGGGTGAAGGCATGCGGGATTTGTGGAAGCGATGTGCATGGCTTTGACGGAAGCAGTGGTCGGCGTATTCCCCCGCTCATCATGGGGCACGAAGCAGCCGGAATAATTGAGGCCTGCGGGTCCGGCGTTACTGGTTTTGCAATTGGGGATAGGGTCACCTTTGATTCCACAGTTTATTGTGGAGAATGTGACTACTGCAAAAAAGGGCAGGTTAATCTTTGTGACCACCGGATGGTACTCGGTGTGTCTTGTGGGGAGTACCGCAGGCACGGAGCATTTGCCGAGTTTGTAACCGCACCTGCCCATATTTTATATCAATTGCCAGCCGGATTTCCTTTCGAACATGCGGCGATGATTGAGGCCGTTTCGGTTGCGGTTCATGCGGTGGGACGGATTACGATTGCTCCGGTAGATACTTGTTTGGTTGTGGGCGCGGGCATGATTGGATTGCTTGTTGTCCAGGCCCTCCGAGCGGCGGGATGTCAGGGGGTAATTGCGGTGGATATTGATGAGGACCGTCTGGAGCTTGCCCGCAGATTGGGAGCGACTGATACCATTAATTCCAAGGATAAGGATGTGGAGGAAGAAGTTCTTGTCCAAACACAGGGACGGGGGGTTACCTCCTCTTTTGAAGTGGTCGGTGCGACTCCCACAGTTCAGACTGCGATCAATACAGTGAGAAAAGGTGGCTCAGTTGTTTTGGTTGGTAATCTCGCCCCCGAAGTTGATCTTCCCCTACAAGCGGTGGTCACTCGCGAACTTTCCCTTTTTGGGACCTGTGCCTCCGCGGGGGAATATCCCCAATGTATAGAATTGATGTCCAACGGTTCGATTCAGGTGGACCCGTTGATCAGTGCAACCGTATCCCTTGAGGAAGGACCCTCGTGGTTTGAACGACTGTATAAACGCGAACCCGGATTGATGAAAGTAATCCTGCAACCATGAGTCCGATCCTTTTATTGCTGATCGGCATGGTGATTGTGGTCGGCAGTATTTTAATTTTTAGGCTTCATGCGTTTCTCGCTTTGATCCTGGGTTCTTTGATTGTGGCTGCCTTCACCGAAAAGGAAGCGGTCTATCATCATTGCCTCAATTCAGAAGCGGTCCGGATCACCGATGTGGTCAGTGATCGTGTGGCATTAAAGGCTTCTAAAAACCAGAAAATTATTTCAGGGTCTATTTTCTTACTTCGCCCGAATGATTCCGATGGAAAACTAGAGGAAATTTCCGTGGGGGTACTCACTTTACTTCCTCCATCAAATCTGAGTGAGGAGGAAAAAACTTTCGAAAAAGAACTGGGAGTTCGTTACGGGGAGATTTCCTCCGAAGTTTTACCTAAAATTAAAGACCGGATAATTCATCATACCCAAATAAATGAGGCCCGTTCCATTTCATCCCGTAACATTGCTCAGCGGGTGGGCTCCGGATTTGGAAGTACCTGTCTGAAAATTGGAATTATGATTGCGATGGCAGCAATTGTGGGGCAGTGCCTGATGAGAAGTGGGGCCGCAGAACGAATCGTTTTGGGAATCCGTAATTTGCTTGGAGAGAAGAATGCCCCGGTTGCCTTTATCGCCAGTGGATTCACCCTTGGAATTCCGGTCTTTTTTGAAACCGTTTTCTATTTGATGATGCCTTTGGGGAAAGCCATGCATTTAAAAACGGGCCGTAATTACCTGCTGTACATACTGACAATCATTGCCGGTGGTACGATGGCACATTCATTAGTCCCTCCTACGCCCGGGCCTTTGTTTGTTGCCTACGAATTGGGAGTGGATATTGGTCTGGCAATTATATGCGGTACAGTTGTGGGCGTTTTTACCACTGCATCGGGCTATGTTTGGGCCCGATTTATCAGTACCCGGATTATTATCCCATTACGCGAATCGGCGGATTTGACCAAAGCTCAATTAAAAGCAATGATGGATCGTAAAGCTGAGGAGTTACCGGGTTTACTAAGTTCGGTTCTGCCCATTCTAATTCCTCTTTTCTTACTTGCCGGAGGAACTGTTTTCAGTTTGCTGTTTGCTAACATGGAGGTTCAACCCGCCTGGATGCTCACGATCGACCCCCTCATTCGGGTTCTTGGAAACAAGGATATTGCCTTAACCGTGGCCGCAGTTTTTTCAATTGTTCTTTTGGCCAGACGACCGGGGAGTACAAAGGAAAGCGTGGCCCAATCGATTCAGGGAGCTATTGCAGATGCGGGGGTTATTGTGCTGATTACCTGTGCGGGTGGTGCATTCGGGCATGTTCTCCGTCAAACCGGGATTGCAGGTAGTATCGAAAATTCTCTCCCCGCGACGGAGTCCGGATTAATGATTGTCGGTTTTTTGATCTGCATGATCGTTCGGACTGCCCAAGGGTCTTCCACTGTGGCGATGATTACCGCGGTCGGTGTGGTAGCACCCATTGCGGCTGCTTCCGCACTTACTTACCATCCTGTTTACATCGCGATTGCAATTGGATGCGGGTCCAAGCCGATTAGCTGGATGAATGATTCCGGATTCTGGGTAATTAGTAAAATGAGCGGAATGACAGAGTCGGAAATGTTGAAAACAAATACAGTAATGGGAATTATCATGGCGGTGACTGGATTAATAGTCTGCCTGATTGGT
>Ga0233432_10002435_pt1 | contig 17307 bp, 30 predicted proteins | sample SI_122_August201_6_FD_179870 | JGI IMG/M metagenome (GOLD analysis project Ga0233432, IMG submission 179870) | Seawater microbial communities from Saanich Inlet, British Columbia, Canada - SI_122_August2016_10_MG | ecosystem: Environmental > Aquatic > Marine > Inlet | place: Canada: British...
AACTTAGAGAATTAGTCTCTTTGGGAGTATATCCAAAAATTAGAACTATGTCAGGTTTGCGAAAGAAAATCTCTGCAGAGATTGACCCTATTGTGCAAATGTGGGCTACTGCGAAACCTGCTTTCTTGTGGCTGTTGGGATTCTTAGAAGATCGATACCAATGTACATGGGGCTCAGAACAAATCGCTGGACCAGATATCTACGATATGGCAATAACAGCATATGAGAAGTTTTATAGAAAGCAGCCAGCAAAATTATCACAATTAGCTGATGCTATTGAAAATTCTGAGTTTTACAAAGAAGCCATGGCAGAGATTGTTCTAGCTCCTATTATCACAAAATGGGTTCTAGAAGTTAAAAGAGGCACAATCGATGTGAGTTCTTCAAAAGCCAGAAACAATTTTATCATGTCAGATTGGGTATTAGAAGTAGTTCTAGAAAAAGGTTTTGGAAAAAGCGGTAACAAAAGAAGGGCTGGTAAATTAGATAATGCCATGCAAGGAATGCAAGAATTTAACGATGCAATGTCTTTGGCTCAAACAGTCGCACAAGCTACGGAAAAATAAATGTGGAAATTATCAGATTTAATTGGTGATTACGAAGCACCTGAAGATTTAAAACAATCTATCGATACAAAAAGCATGCCTATTAGTTCTCCTGCTAGTCTTGATTGGACTTATAGAAAAGATCCAAAGAGGTTAGTTAAAGTTTTCAACTTCAGCAGTGAAACTAATTTCAATGCATTCGTTATGGATGTATTGGAACACCAATCGGAAACACAGCACCACGGTAGGATGACTCTTCAATATCCCAAAGTGAAGATTGAAGTTTGGACGCATTCTTTGGGCGATGTAACAGAAATTGATACAGAATGGGCTATTTCAGTTAATGAAATATACGTAGGTTACAATGGGCAGTAATAATTGGATGGCATCAGAAGGCCTTGAAGTCGACATAAATTCGTTTTCAGCTTCTGATGATGTTATACGAGTTTCTTGGGGTGATTTACTAGGAGAATTTGTTTCGTATGAGTCAAAAAATAATATATTGACCATGAAAATAACTGACAAAAATAATGTATTTAGATCGGTCCAGAACGCACCATTGTCAGCTAAAATATTATTTGCAGAAGAAATTTACATAATTGAGTGGAAATCGTATAATTATACGATAAGAAATGTAGTTAATGGTTTGGTAATTTCAATTGAGGAGATACAAGATGAGCAGTAAAAAGCTATTAGGTTTTGATATAGACAAACTGATCAAAGAATCTATCCAAGGATTGTTCGAAGTTGCTGAAGATGAATCTAGCTCGAACATGAAAGAAAAACTCAAGCAACAGCAGCAGATTCAAGATAAGAAACGAAGGCAGAAAATATATTCCGGTAAGAAAGAAGATACCGGCGATGAAGCAGATGAAGCTATCAAGCCAGAAAAACCTGTAAAGATCAAACATGAAAAAGTGCCTGATATTACTGCTAAATCAATCAAAAACGTAATCGACAGTATCAGATCTGGAAAATCTCTAAAAGACAAAGAGACTATGGGAGCTCTGAAAGAATATTTTCAAAAGCTGAATGGACCAGAGCGAATTGCATTATTTGCTTTTCTTAAAGGATTAGATAAAATCCTGGGAAAACAGTCTGCAGAAGGTCCTATCCCGCATGAGAAACCATATGACATAGACATGGAGCAAGACCAAGAAGTAGAAGCACCTGGAAAAAAGAATCGACAACCCAAAGGCACTAAAGAAATCTCCACCAGTAAAGAAAGTGAAACTCCTATCATTGTAGGTGAAAGAGCTGATATTCGATCTATCAAGTCTAGACTTTGGAGAAAGTAAGTGTCGATGGAAAATCTTAAATACTTAATTCGTAATATCCTGTTAGAAGCAGAAGATAAAAAATCTAATCTAGAGAATATGTATTTTACAGACAATCCAGAATATCTTCACCAAGTAGACCATAACAAAGCTGTGAAGTATCCTAGATTGCAATCATGGAAAATTGCACAGAAAAAATACTTCATCGAAAATGCAGACCATGAATGGTTCAACAAGAATTTCACGTTTGTTCACTGGCTAGGGCACTCGGCCGGCATAAATAGATCTCAACTTTCACAGTTGAGATCATCTCTTGGGCATATGAAAAAAAATTTAACTTGGGAATATGATAACATGAGTGCTTATGGCTATAAAAAAGAATCTTTTCTTAGTAGCATTGCAAGAAAAAATACGATTGGAATTATGATGCAAGAGTGTAAAATAGGATACGCGGCTATGGCAGACATGTGGACTGAAGAACATTGGACTCTTAGAGATCCAGTGCATGGAGATTCCACAAGAAATTTCTATATGAACAGATACAAAAGCGCAATGGGTATACCAAAAAGACCTGGTTTCTTTGATCCAAAAATGGCTTTTCTTGATGAAGAAACATATAATATAGTCATTGGATTAGATGAGTTTACAGGGGACCCGGAAACAATAGATGAAGTTATCTGTGAAAGATGGAAATTACATAAAATTTTAATATCAAAAGATAGTGTGTTTAAAGATGATGTGTATCATCTTCTAGAAGAGCATGGCTATGATACAAAACAAACAATTCTAGAATACTAGTAAGGAGAGACCATGAAAAGTAGAAATATAAATAGAAGAAATTTTGAGAAGAGAAAGAAAGATTTTCAAAAGATAATTTCAGAAACTGTTAGAATCGTCTTGCAAGAAGACAACGAAGAATTTTATAAAATTCAACAAGACGTCTCAGCTGATGGTCGCACGGCTTATAGCTTCAAAACAAAACATAATCCTTTCCATGATAAGGAAAGTGATGCTTCTGTATCTGGCAAAGAAACAGAGCATAGTTGGATCAATGGTTTCTTAAATTGGGCTGCTGACAAAGGCCTAAGATCCGACGTTGTTAAAAATGTGACGAAATTAGTTGGTAGCGGAAATATTAATCCGGATTTTGAAACATCTCAAGAGTCTGATTATCAAGCTCTATATGATCAAGGTGATGCAATTGTTGACCGACAACGAGGCGAATCATCTGGAGACGTCCAGAATGGCAAAGCTATTCTGCAAAAGACTCCTTTGACAAATCCTACTGCGGTTGTGGATCTTTTCAAGGGCCTTGATGCTCAACAAGGGGCTGACGTCCAAGCTGCTCTTCTTAATGGGGAAAATGATGGGGATGGCGAGGCGGATAAGGTTAAAGTATCAGCTGTGGATGCACCAGTGTCAGAAATGAAAGCAACACAGACATTCATTGATGCGGCGCAATCTGTTGCATTTCCTTTAGCCAAGTCTTCTTCTTACATCAACTATATCAAGGAAGATAACAAAGCACATCCTGCAGGTGGAAGAATCAGTGTAGCTGGTCCTTTCATTCTAGATGGCCACCACAGATGGTCTGGAATGTATGCAGTGAACCCTACTTTGAAAATTCAAGCTGTTGATTTTGATTTTTCTAATGTAAGTGGTGCTACTAAAGAAGATGCAGAAATGGCGCTTGCTAATATGCAGAAAGCTGTGGGCACCATGGTTGAACCTGGTAATCCTCTTCCAGGTAAATCAGGCAATGCTGCACTTAACATATTAGACAAAAGTCTAGATAAAATCGAAAAAATGTTGAGAAGCATGTATGAGAATAAACAGGGGGAAGAGGGCCCTGTACTCACAGACGAATGGTGTGCAGAAGTTATGGGTGATCAGGCTGCGGTTGCTAAAATTGTTGAAAAATGTGCAGCTGCTTCAATAACTGAAGGCCAGTCATTGGCCAGTGATCCTTCTGTCAACACGATTAGAGAGTCGGTTATTAAATTAGTTTCATACAATTTATATCAACTTGTTCAAAATAGTGGATCACCAATAGGCACAACGCCCCAAGACTTGCCGAGAGAAATGATGCCCCAGTTAGATCATCCATCAATTGGAGGGGATCAAGGCTTGAATGCTATTCGACAGAATTTATCCCAAGGCCGGATTGACATCTCGGAAGGAATTGATCTACGTAGATGGAACAAGCTTGCTGGCTTACTTAAAGACTAAACTAAAAGGAGACTCTAAATGAGACTTAATCAATTAAAAAAGCTTGTTCATGAAACCGTTCGAGCAGAACAAATAAAAGCCGGTAGGAAACCTTCCGGAAGAAACTTCGACAAGCTAATCGAAGCAACTGTACGACACGTGCTTTCAGAAGCCGAAGAAGATGATGCAACCGGTGAAGATTCCGAGGGCGATTCTGAAAGTGTTGGTTTTAGAGTCATTGATGCAGACCCTGTAAAAATGATGGAAAAATTACAAACCTTAGGAAAAGGACCCTTACAAGAATTGCTTGATGATCCGGAAGGTGATCCAATTGGATTTAAGACTGGTGTTATGCTAGCACCGGGTGCATGCGAACCAACACAGGATTGTATTGTTGCTGCAAAATCTTTGAAAGACCAGTGTCAAAATAACTTTGGAGGACTTGAAAAGGTTCTTACCGGAGGACTACTTGGTAAAGCGCCTGGTTCACCTATCGTTATTTTCCAAGCAGGAGGTACTAACTTCGTATTAGATGGTCATCATCGATGGTCACAGTTCTGTTGTGCTAACCCTGATGATGCAACGATGGAATGTTCTGCAATTGTAGCAGAAGGTTTGAATGACCCTGAAGCTGCTCTCGCTGTCTGCCATGCCGTTATTATTGCGCTAGCTGGAAAATCTGATACTAAGGGTGGAGATGAAGATAATCTTCTTAAGATGGACCAAGGAAAACTTTACGAGAGAGCACTTTCTTTCTGTAAAGAAAACTTCACTGAGGCTGGCTTGAAAACAGGCAAGTCTGCACTCGAGGTCATCAAAGAACACAAGCCAGAACTTCTCGAGCCAGGCACAGCGTGGCACAAAGAAGAAGGCGAAATGGAAACATGGGCTAATTATCTTGCTTCCAATGGTTCAGACAAGTTGAAAGGCCCTGATGGAACAAACGGTGGAAAAGGATTTCCTAGAAGCGTCATGCCACAGCTTGCAGACCATGGAGTTGATGTGGGCGCTGCAGATGGTGGGGCAGGTCTTGATAAAGGAATCATAAACATAAAAGACCCACTTGAAGAATCAGTAGACTTACAGCGGTGGAATAAGCTAGCTGGGATTCTGAAAGACTAACAAGAATTACAAGCATACCTGTACAATTCTCCTAGTTTGTGTGTTACATTACTACTATGAAACAAACACACAAACTAGGAGTTTTTATGGGCGGCGCTCAAAAATCAATGTTACATCCCTACGAGGATCTCGACCTCTCTTTTCGAGAACTATTCGCAATTACCAAGTCCTTTGCTAAGGGCGGCACTTTTCAAGAAAAGTTCGATGGTTGCAACCTCACATGGCGATTCGATGGAGACTCGTTCTTCTTGGCTCGTAACTACACACACTTTAGAGAAGGTGGTATCACTCTTGACGACTACAGGGCGCACCTCGTAGGTCATCCTGCAGAAGGCCAGTTCACCCGAGCATTAGACAGGTTGGAAAAACTTCGTAATGTCCTCAAAGTCACTGAATTTCATAAAGACTATGATGACGATGTTTGGATCAACATGGAAGTCATAGACAAAGCAGAACCTCAAATGCTTCGATATGATGTCGATTGCTTTGTGATTCATAACCTATGCAGATTCGTAGAAGAACCCAAGGCACACACGGAAATTGTGCAGCCGAAGGTACTTTCTTTGAAAAGGTTTGCAAACATCTTGTGCCTATCAGGTGTTCGAGTGATGCATAGTCTCACTGTTACTGTGCCTCCAATGTGTTCGACTGTGTATCGTGCTTTTCAAGTTGGCATCATGGATTCGATCAACCAGCTGTCTCTTAGTTTAGACCACACTCTTCGTGACTGGATACAAAAATCAACCGAAGAATCACTTATCATGTACAATGTGAGCGAAGAAGATGCGGTTCTCCTCGCGGAGAACGTGAGTGGCAAAGGTAAACACGCACTCAAAACCATACGTGCTAAGTACGACGAGAGTACCCAAGAAGATATAAACGTCTTGTGCCTTTCTGCTAATCGAATCAAGTCAAGAAACAGGTGTTTAGAACAGATCCGCCAAAATTGGTTGCACTTCGGTGCATTGCGTCTCGAAGGAGTCAAGAGTGCACTCATCAATGATAAAGAGAGAGCAATCACAAGAATAGATGATATGATTGACTTTAATATTGATGTAGTCAATGAAAAGCGAGAACAGAATGAGTCTATATATCATGGCTTTCATGCTCAGCTTGAAACGTTTGTCAACTTTGACACTGAGCCACAAATAATAGAAGGCTTCGTGTTTGAAACAGATCGATTCATTGTCAAGCTCACCGGTGCATTTCAATCCCTCAATCGTATTTGTGGTACCGCTAGATATCAATTTGGCCAAGAATTTCCGGAAATAGTTGAGTGAACGATACAATTTCGTAGATGTGAGTATAATTAAGTCCGTGGGATATAGTAGAGTCTGTGCCCACGGCTTTATTTATTTAGAGGAGAAATAAAATGAGACTTACAAAAAGACAATTAAAAAGAATTATTAGAGAAGAGTACTCTCGCTTAAAGCGCAGAGGATTGATCAGAGAAAATGCTGGTTTAAACATCGATGCTGAAAAGATCTGCGGCATCATAATGCAAGCTGACTCAATGGGCGATTATGAGGGCTACTGTGGTTTTGCTGAAGAACAAATGGATGGTATTTCTATCGCGGCAAGAACTGAGATGGCTGATGAAGAATTAGTCCGTATGGGTATTTTTGATGGAGACTACATGGTTTGTCCTCCTACCGCTCAAGAGTTTTGTGATTTACTGAGAGACCCTGCATTTCAAAATAGCCCTGTAGGCCAGATGGTCATCAGTGTGTTGACATAAGGAGCAAATAAAATGAGACTTACAAAAAGACAATTAAGACGAGTAATACAAGAAAGCATCCTCAACGAAATGGGTTTTCGTGACATGAGACATTCATCTAGTCGCACACGATATAATCAACGAAGTGCTGAATTAGAAGAAGACATGCCAATGGATAGTCACAAAGCATGTGTTCAAAAGTGTTTTGCTGCAATTCCTCCAATGATGAAAAAAATGTGTGGAATGGGAATGTCTCACATGGTGACCAATGACATATACCATTTGTGTGAACCAATCTGCGAACAGATGGGCTGTGATTGTGATGAAGTCAGTGCAGAAGTTGAAGAGATGTGCTGCCGCTAAGACATTAGTATATCTAGATACTCTTTTGCATGAGGCTTAAGAAAATCAGGCAGGAAGCTACGGAATTTTTCGTGGTCTCCTGCTTTGATAGCATTACGAACCCATTCACCTTTAGCATGCACAACACCTCTTGTAAACGTATCAGGGGTTTCCTCAGCGACATTCACGACGTTTAGGTTTGGGTAGTATTGTAACATACGTGCCTTGCTCAATCGACTTATATCTTCGGTGCCACCGTAGATTCTATACGCATGTTCTTCTTTGCCGTTCCATTCGAGATAATCATAAACAGATCCAACAGGAGACTTCACAGCCATGACCTCTATGTGGTTTGGCAAAAGTGGGACAATGAGTTCTTGCCAAGCTTTGTACATGTTGTCTCCACGAATAACTCCACGGTCTTTGACTGATGTAAAGACCAAAACTCGATCGCATTCTGATAGTGCAGTCTGTATTAAATGATTATGCCCAGCATGAAAAGGTTTCATTGCTCCTGGGACGAATCCGATTGTGTGCATATTTACTCCTATATGATTACTATTGTATGAGTATAATATAACTTATTCAACAATTAATTTGTACAAACAAGCTGAAACAAGAGAGAATTAAATATGTCTGTTAATAAAAATACAAGTAAGCAACTTATAGAAAGTCAATTGATGCTAGAAAGTGATTTAAATGATGGTGCACTAGGTGTCATCTTTGGTCAATCAATCGCACATCTTAAAAAATTTGGCACTATTCTACAAGACAGTGCCAAATTAATTGGAGGAGATATTGGCTATTTAGTCAAGTTAACTTTTGGTAGACTCAGAAGTTTAAAGGATTATCAAAATATGAAAAAAGATAATAACAGAAGAAGAAAAGATCTTATTCGGAATATTTCTAAAAATTCTGACGAATTGATGGATGCTTGGCCTGATGGCAAAATAACCTCAATGATGATTGCACCAGGAGCATTTTTCACCACTTCGGCATTGACAGGCCTAGGAAAAATAACCTCTAAAGAATTCAGGGAAGAAATTGGGAGATATGGCTTTGATCAGATACCAGCGTTAGATAGGTTATTTGGAACAGAATCCGATGGAGGATACCAGTTATTAAAAGATATATCTAGATGTGAACCGGGGGATGATGAATGTATGAGTCGTGCATTTCGACTCCCACCACCTGCTTCTTCTGGGCCAAGTACATCAAAGTTGAGTAGTCTGGCTACAAAAATCAACAGCATATTCTTATTTGCTAATCATGAAATAGTGGGCACTATCTTGCAAGAAGGAGAAGAATCTAGTGGTGAATCTCCGGATCTGACAGAAGAACAATACACCGCATATGTAGCAAGAGTCAAAGAAGAGATTAACAAAGACCTTCTTGATGCTAGAAATAAATGGGTAGAGGCACAAAAGAAGTACTTTGACAAAATAGTAGGAGAAGCAGAAAAAGTTATTAATTTAAATACAAATCTGGCTTCCACAGAAGATTCTGCAGAATTTTTTGGAATATTAGAAAAATTAAAAAAAGTTGCAGGCGAAGACATGAAAGATTTTGATATTGAAAAAATTAAGTCTACTTTTCAAGAGATAGAAGAAAAATTTAAGTCCGACGAAGAGTCCATGTCAAAGCTTCAAAAATCCATGGAAGAAGAGAAAATTGAAGAAACAGAAGAAAATATTAGCAAAAAACTAGAAAAGATAGTTTTAAGCTCTTTCAAAGGTACCTTCTTGCAAGAACTTCGAAGCGCACTAACAGATTACTATGAAGAAGTGTACACGATAATAACAGGTGGAATTTCTGACGATCATATGAAAATATTAAGAAAAGATGATTTAGGAAAAGAATATTTGTCCATGGTTAATTCATATGAAAATAAATTAAAAGATGCGTTGTCAAATCTTAAGTAATAACAGTACAATATACCCATAACGTTATAACAAAGGAGACTAACGTGAGTGATAAAAGAAAATGGGTACCAGAAATTATGTACGAAGAATATGAAGAAGATTCAATGTCTGGAGGTTTTCCATTCATTCAGGTAGCTGAAGATAAAGAGATGCCAGATATCCTTTTCATGTTTGGATCTCAAGAAACCGGTGAGTTCGAGCCAGATATGGAAGGCAATCCAGAGCCAATTGTCCAAATGGAGTTATACCAATATGCGAACATGCAATACTTACGAGAAGGTTTATCTGCAGAAGTATATGATCAAGTCCGTACATGTTTAGGTTTAGAGCCTTTGAGCATCGCAACAGAAAAAGGGATGTCACAAAGTAAAAAAATCTTGAACAAACAGTAACCTACAAGGTATAATAACAAAGTACAAATTACGGAGGTACATTATGAAATTACATGACACATTAGTAGAAGTGTTAATTAAAACTTACGAAGTGAATTCTGGTTGGACAGAAGAGAAGAAACTTAGAAAAGTGTTGCAAAACTTAGATGTCTCAGTTTACACTCAGTCCGATGGTCGAGAAGTTTTAGTCTCTACAAAAGAGTTACAAGAGCAAGTTCGAAAATTCGAAATGGAACAAGCTCAAAGACGAGGTGAGTAATGTCATCATATGAGGTCGGAACAGTCCTATGGATAATCCATAAAGATCGTCCAGGCCTGATGGCTTACCAAGTGATTGAAGAGATCACGAAGAAAACCTTAGAAGGCGAAAAAATCCAATACATAGTTAGATCTGCTATGCCAAAAGCAAAAGCAGTTAAGTTAGAGACTATTAAAGGAAACATTTTCCAAGATTCAGAGGAAGCGAAACAAAAACTACTAGAAAATGCAACTCGAGCAATTGATGGCATGGTTGGTAAAATTCAAAATCAAGTTAATTCATTCTTTTTGAACAAAAGCAGTGAATCTCCTAAACAAGAAATATCAACACTAGTACAATTATCTCAACCTCAAGATCTAAAGCCCGGATATCAATGGGTGACTATGGAAGATGGATCCAAAGTTCAAGTCAAATTACCGGAGACATTGTCATGAGTATAACAAATGAACAAATTGCCACGATGCGTGCGAGTGGACAATTATCAGATCAGGAAATTGCAATCCTTGAAGGCGATCTTATCGTCGCAAAGAATGTAGTTACTGAAGCACGAAGAATCATTGGAAGCGTTAGCGACATCTTAGTTGAATCAACAAAACGTCAGGTGTTAAAAGGGTAATTAAATGAATTTCGATAACAGTCCACAAAAACTCCTATTCAGAGAAGAAGCGAGATCGCAACTTTTAGAGGGAGTGAAACAGTTAGCAGATGCAGTTTCGATAACAATGGGACCTGGTGGTCAGACAGTAGTCATAGACCAGGGTGAAAACCGGTTCCCGATATTAACGAAGGACGGAGTGACAGTTGCAAAATATGTCAACCTTCCAAACCGCATGCAGAATCTAGGAGCAAAACTTGTAAAACAAGCTGCTCAAGGCGCTGCTGAGATTGCAGGCGATGGGACAACTACTTCTACGGTACTTGCGTACCACCTTTTCGCTAAGGGTGTCAAAGCGGTTAATGCCGGAGTTAATCCAGTATTACTACGTAAAGGCATGTTGGCGTGTGGAGAAGCCATTATCACCGAGTTATCGAATACCGCTAAACCAGTGAAGACAGATGAGGAGATCATACAAGTTGGTACTATTAGTGCCAATGGCGAACGAGAAATCGGTGAGCTATTATGTGAAGCTATGAACGCTGTCGGTAGGGATGGAGTGATCACGGTTGAAGAAGCCAAAGGTTTCAAGACAAGTCTTACGACTGTCGAAGGAACTCGGTTAGATCGTGGTTTTATCTCTCCTTATTTTATAAACGATGATGCTAGAGGATGCGTGCGATACGAGAAACCTTACATCCTTTTAGCAAATCGTAGATTTTCATCAATCAAAGAAGTTTTACCCCTTCTAGAAAAAGTCCATCAAAGCGGTAAACCTCTTCTCATCATTGCTGATGAAGTTGAGGGTGACGCACTGCAAGGACTTGTGGTGAATAATCAAAAAGGTATTCTCAAATGCTGTGTTATCCGGGCTCCTGAGTTCGGTTCCGGACGAGTACAATCGATGGAGGATCTTGCGTTTCTCTTGAAAACAAAAGTACTCACCACAGCAGATGAGACTATCTCTCGGTTAGAGCTAAGTGAACTAGGTACCTGTGAAAAGGTCTTAGTCACGAAGTCAGAAACGCTTATCGTAGGAACACCTACTTCGAAAGAACAGGTGACTAATTACTGCGCAAAGATTTCTGATGCTCTTTTGGAACCCGGCATGACTAGTGACGAAAAAGGAATTTTAAATCGCCGATTGGTAAGACTTTCTGGCGGTGTTGCTATACTCAAAGTTGGAGGTTCTACCGAAGCAGAACTTCGAGAGCGTAAGGACAGGGTTGAAGACGCACTTTACGCTACTCGTGCTGCTGTTAGGTCCGGTATATTGGCGGGTGGAGGAACATCATTATTGAGAGCATCTCATAAAGTGAAAACCTCCGTACAAGATAATGATTTCCTCGCGGGATGGAACTTGATGGTTGATGTAGCCTCTGCCCCTTTATATCAGATTGCAAAAAATGCTGGAAGAGTCCCAGAAGTTGTAATCGAAAAGACCTTAGAATCAAAATCGAAAAAAGGATACGATGCAAGAAATGACAAGTTCGTAGATATGATTAAAAGCGGTATCGTTGATCCTGCATTAGTCGTTATCTCTGCAATAAGACATGCAACAAGTGCAGCTGACAACCTCCTATCAACTGGTTGTGCAATGCATTCCCTAGAAGAAACATCAACGATAACGACATTCGAAAATCTATCAGAATAATCTGCATTTCCTGAGCATGGTTGTACAAAAGCAATCACCAGTGTGTTACATTACTACTATGAAACAAACACACAAAACAACTACAGGAGTTTTCATGTCAACAGACCTATACTACAAACACGTCGGTAAATTCGACTTACTCAACCGCGAACAAGAATTCAAGCTAGCCGAAAAGTCAGCTAATGGATGTGTACGTTCTCGTCATCTACTTGTAGAACACAATCTTCGCCTAGCAATCCACATTGCCAAAAAGTATTCTAAGACCAAATGTTCTATGGAAGATCTTATCGCCGAAGCGAATGTTGGTTTATGTAAAGCAGTCGAAAAGTTCGATCACACCAAAGGTTTTCGGTTCTCTACGTATGCTACATGGTGGATCAAACAAGCTATCTTAAGATACATCTCTCGATCTACTACTGTCAAGTTTGCATCTGGTGCTCGTAAAAAAATCTATCAGATCAATGTTGCACGCCGTAATTACTACGATGAATTTGGTAACTACCCAGAGGACAGTGAACTTGCACACTTACTTGGCATGGAGCTCCAAGAAGTATCAGAGCTCAGGTGTGCTAATCAATGGCCAATCAACCTAGATCAACCGATCGGTGGTGAAGGTCGTACATATGGCGAACTCATACCAGATACATCCACAGCCGATGAATCAGAAAAGCTAGATCATAAACAGATCATCGAACAAATCAAAGCTAAATTATCTTCTCTAAAACCACTCGAAGAAAGAGTTATGCGATTGCGCTTTGGTATCACCGATGACGCAGAAGATACAACAAAATTTCCACAATCACGTTCAAACCAATAATTACACACTAGGAGCATATCATGGCTAACAAGAAAAAACACACAAACGGTTACGCAACATTCGAAGACGGACTTGGCTTTCGAGAGATAGCAGAGTTACTACATGGCACACAAGAAACACCGAAGAAGATGCGACATACATCTATTCGCAATTACTTCCTTCGAGGTATGGAAAAGCTGGCAGAGCCTATCGCAAAACAATCAGGTCGCACAGTCCGAGAGATTGCACGTGACCCTCGGTTTCAAACTGCTCTCGCCGAGATATTACGGAGTAAAGATAAAAATGGCATCGATTTATAATCTAATAGAAAATAACCTTAACACTTTAAGGTTGCATACCGAACTGCTCGAAGCCTGTGATTGGGATGAAGCTCTTCTTGAAGAGTTCTCATCCCATCTTCAATTAGCATTTCATCACATAGCAAAAGAAAAAGTTGGATATGAAGAAGGAAAAACTTTGTTGAAAGAGATCTTAGAGCTAAACGAATGGTCAGAATTACATTACAATATAGTCATTAGACTTATGGAATTACACGCAACAGAGATCAAACAATTTATGATACAGGGGAATGAACAATGAAAATTAAATGGACAGATTTTTCCAATAGGCGAAAAGTAACACTTGATAATTTCAAGCATATGGATTATCAAGAATATTCTAGATGGTGTGCAGCCAGAGGAGTAGAGCCAGTGTCTCTAGAACTTTTTCCAAAAGCTGAAAAGATCAAAAAGATTGAAAATATAGAAGAAGTGATATTGCAAGTAGGGAATATAGAGCCAGAACCTATAACCGAAATAGAGTTAGAAGAAATATCAGAACCTATCTACACCCAAAAAGGACTTTCGAAAATGAAAAAAGTAGAAGTGCAATACTTGTGTGACCAACTTGGTGCTGAATATACAGGTTCTCATACGAAGAGACAGTTAGTACAAAAAATCTTATCATTGAACATTTGATAGTCAGAAAGTATAATACCTAGATAACAAAAGGAAGTATCATGTTTCGAAAAATTTTAGTTCATCCTAACAGTAAATTGAGATCATCTAACAGTGATGTCGCTGATGTGTCAAGTGTACAAGACCTTATTAAAGACTTGATAGACACATGCAATGTAGAGATGGGTGCAGGCCTTGCTGCACCTCAAATCGGAGTCAACAAAAAAGTGGTTGTCATCAAACCCAAAACATTCGGCAAAGATAATCCAGATCCCAGTGAATATAACCCAGATTTCATGGTCTTGATAAATCCACAATTGAATAATCAAGGTGATCAGATAGAATGGGTAGAAGCATGTCTTAGCATCCCTTCTGCTTCTGGCAAAGTAAAAAGATCAGAAACAACATTGATCAAGTATACGTCTGAAACTGGAGAACAAAAAAGGCTTATAGCAGAGTGGCCACTAAGCGGTGGTTTGCAACACGAGTGTGATCACTTGGAAGGCATTCTTTACATTCACAGAATGGACAAAAAAAGAGCAGCAAGACTTCTAGAGTCCAAACGAAAGAAAGAAAGAAAAGAACGGATTCGACTCAAAAGAGCTAAGAGAGCTGAACTAGGCGTTGGCAAAGGCAGACGCAAATGAGTGAGTTCTGGACATGTGGCCCTTTCAAAGAAAGTGTTGAAAGAAGTAAGCGAACGGCTTTTCGAATGGAACAAATGAAAATCCTGATGGATATATTAGAAGAGAATAAAATCAATCAGGAGTTAATGGAAAATGGAACACCGGACGAACAACTTTTGGCCACAATGATACAGTCAGACATAGATAAAAAGATAGGGATCTTACTTGGAGTGCCAGATGGAAGAGAAAAAAAGACTGATGAGATATCTCGAGAAGCAGTACTCGAATTTATCGATAAAGGGCCAACAGAATAAATTGCAAGAAATATTAGATAGGTTAAAAGAATTTAATTTTTTAGATTCTGAAACTATGAATGAAGTGGTTCAATCGCTGCTTAGTGAAGAAGACTGGCCTATGAGCAAAGTGTTAGCTCACTTGGACATGATTGACCACGATGAAAGAACATAAAATAACCGGCTCTTTGTTGCTATTCTGTACAAATGAAAAGGATAATTGATTAAATTACATACATCATATAACATTTGGAGGCCATCATGGCAAAAAGAATCAGCAGAAAAATAAAGAACAAAAAAATAATAGAACAACTAAAAATCCAAAGAGGAATTGAAAGAGCTTTATTCTTGAAAGAGAATGGTGACATGAAGCAATGGAATCCTCCTAGGATTGTCATAACAGACAAAAAAAAGAGGCGTAACAAAAAAGCTTGTAGAGGTAAGTGGAATGGCTGAAATCTTTGATCTTCAACACTTTAAAGATACTGGTGAAATAAAATCACCAGAAGAAGTCGAAGCCGAAGAAAATGATATACCAGATCTAGAGGAGATAGCAACCGTTATGATTATGTCATCTGATGAGCTTTTCGTTGAACTGTTAGCAAGGGTGGAATACAGTGAATCGCTTAGGAAAAATATATCAACTTCAACTTTGATACAAGAATTAACCAATAGAGCTCTTCACATGGAGCTTTTGTGTGAAGTCGCGACAAAACTGAGTAAATGAGGTGAGTATGAAATTAGATCACATTGCAATCAACGTTGTGAATGTTAGAAAATCTGTTAAGTGGTATCAAGAAAACTACAATGCCAAGATTAGATATGTAGATGAGACGTGGGCATCGCTGATGGTTGGAGACGTAAATATAGCACTGACAGTTTCTAAACAGCATCCTCCTCATTTGGCATTTGCACTTGAAAAGATGTCAGATTTTCCAGAGGGCGAAGAAATTAAGTACCATAGAGACGGATCGGCATATTTATACACTGAAGATCTAGATGGAAACACCATCGAGTATGTATACTGGCCTGGAGGCAAGAAATGATATGGTTGTCAAAAACTTGGGAATGGCTAAAAAAGAACTGGAAGTATGTCGCTACATTCGGGATACCAGTCCTTTTGTCATTCATTACGGGGTTATTACAATCCAATCGTTCACTCGAAAAGAAAGTGGAACTGAAAGAAAATGAAAAAGACATTGAAAACAAAGCTAGAGACTTACAAGAAGAAATGTTACAAGAAGCTAACAAAGATCTTCACGCTCGCACCAAAGACGCCTTCGACGACTGGGCCGAAGACCTCGAAGAGATACAAGATAGTCGTAGAGAAACTGAGCATAAAATTGACACCGCTGAAAAAGCAACAGCTGCCATCAAGGAGAAATTAAATGAAAATTAGAATAAATGAATTAAGACAAACAATCAGAAATGTGATTGTAGAAAGTGCTGCAGAACAACTACTTAATTTGCCACAAAACCCAACACCAGAAGATGTATACAAATCAGTAATGGACTGGATGGGCATGTATCAAGATCCTAGCGCAGAACCTGATGCTGGACTAGTTGACAGCGTGATTGCAAATGTTATGGTAAAGAACCAGATTAGAAAAGACGATGAACATATTGGCTCTAAGCTAAACATGTTACGACGAATACTAGATCCAGATAAGGCACGTAGACAATCATACCGACAAGGTATAGAATCAGAAATGAGAGAACTAGATCCTACTGGTAAGAAACAAAAGTACGGTTACGAAACACCTAATTCTCTAAGAAACAGCGGCCGATGATGATGTGGTTATTGCTATGTTCGCTAGCATTCGGTGGTGATGAAATCATCACCCTAAAGAAAGGTGAAAAGGCTCCTTGGGATGGTACACTCATGTCACCCTCGGCAGTAGCACACATGTTAGCGAAGGAAGAGTCGGATCTAGCGACTTGTTTAGCAGATGCGAAGAAGGATAAGGCCATTCTTTCGGCCGAGAAGGATTTCGAAATCCAGACGGCTGAGGCGAAACTTGCCAAGTGTACATTCGAATCCACAAAGAAAGAAGAGTTATATCTCGAAAGAATAGATTGGCTCGAAAAGAAAACAAATCCGCCATCTTGGCAAGCACCGGTTACATTTGGGACTGGCATAGTTATAGGCATGGCCACTGTTGCATTGTCTGCTTGGACACTTGACAAGATTCAGGAGAATTAAGTGAGACTCACAGAACGACAGCTTAGATTAGCAATAAGAGAAACGATCCTACGTGAAGGTTTCCTTGACAAGATAGTCGATTTCTTTACGAAAGATCCGAAGAAAGCAGCTGCATCAAGTGGATCAAAACTCGGTGATGATTATAGGTACCCCGATGTTGTTTCATATTGTAAATCAGAAGACATCGATTGGGACGATGAAGAAGTGACCGATGCTTACTTTGATAAGAAGAATGAACTCGTAAAGAAAAATGAAAAGTATTTTCGTAATTTCATGAAAGAAATTCAAGGCATTCTTGGCGAAGCAAGAAAAAGATAAAATTCAGGAGAATTAAAATGAGAATGACAGAAAGACAGTTAAGACACGTGATTAGAGAAGCATTGTCAAGATTTGGAGATGT
>Ga0233432_10002440_pt1 | contig 17288 bp, 17 predicted proteins | sample SI_122_August201_6_FD_179870 | JGI IMG/M metagenome (GOLD analysis project Ga0233432, IMG submission 179870) | Seawater microbial communities from Saanich Inlet, British Columbia, Canada - SI_122_August2016_10_MG | ecosystem: Environmental > Aquatic > Marine > Inlet | place: Canada: British...
GGCGATGGAAGTAATTTCTTTAGTAGAGAAGTTACAGTTAATGGTGTAAGAATTGTAGCGGCAGGAGCAGTTGGTGGCCAGACAGCAGTGCCTGATGCCTTTGTTGAAAAGGTAGCACGTATGTTTGAATTATTTACTGACGTAAATGGAGCAGGCATCAACGAAGCATCACAGCGTACATTTATTAAAACACTAAGTGGTGACGCAGGAACTTATCACGCAGCAGTTGGCCCAACATTACAACGAGTAGCAAGGGGTGCTGGCAGTGATTATACTCCAAACTTCCTAACAGACTCTGGTATTGCATCTTACAATTTATCGCCACTATTTGATAGTCACGTTGCTAACGATATGGTTTGGTATCTAAACTCAACTGGTGATGCTCCTGGAGACGGTGACAACGATGCACAAGAAGTAATTGAACACGTATTCCATACACTACATATGCACGGTCTTGACGCAGTATCATTAAAGATGTATTCTTATATTAGTGCAGACTGGGCAAGTGGTCCACTATATGCAGCTATGGAAGAAGCATACGATGCAGGCAAATGGGATTCATCAGGATATGGCGGAAATGCTTGGAAGACTGATGGGGATGCATTTGAAGTAGCGGCTAAAGAATATTTGTTTTTGTTAAACTTTGGTATGTTTGAATACTCAAGTCTATGGGATGGTGGAAGTCTTAGTCCTGAATGGACAGACGATATGCGTACACAGTCTGGCATACAAGCAAATAACCCATTAGGCTATGCATTACATAATACATATATTGCTCCAGTAATTAGTAAGCCTTCGTTGACAACAATTAGAAGCATATTTCAAGACGGTGACGTAGGCGATCCAAGTTTATCAGGAGCATCAGGATATGTAGTATCTACTGCAGGCACATCACGGGTACAACAAATTGATTGGTACACAGCTAGCGGGTTATCCGGAACACAAAGTGCAAACTTTTATAGAGACAGAGACGGACACGGAACACATTGTGCAGGAATTGCAGCAGGTAAAACATACGGGTGGGCTAAAGGTGCAAATGTTTATGCTCAAAAACTTGCAGGGCTAGAAACGTTACAAGGTCCCGACGGTACAGGCATTCCGGCAGCAGATGCATTTGATTCAATAAGATTATGGCACAATGCCAAAACCAACGGACGTCCTACAGTAGTTAATATGAGTTGGGGATATTTAGGTGAGCAAGCTGGCAACCCGACTAGCGGAACATATCGAGGAACTCCTTGGACTTTTAATCTAGCTGATAACATTCTTAATTTATACGGTCTTCCCGGAGCAATATATAGCGGAAGTGCAAGATATCCAGTACAAGTTTCTGCTGTTGATGCAGAAATTGAAGATATGATCGATGCTGGAATACACATATGTTTAGCTGCTGGAAATGACTTTTATAAAGCAGACGTTGTTGCTGGAGATGATTATAATAACACAGTGGTGCATAACGCAACTACTTACTCATATCATCGCCCTGGTTCTCCATATAGTAATAGGGCATTTTTTGTTGGAAGCATCGATAACATATCTAATAGCGGAATAGATAGACCAGCTAACTACAGTAAAAAAGGACCAGCTGTTAATGTATGGGCTCCTGGAAGTAAAATATTAAGCACTGCTTCAAACTTAAACGATACATCTTATAATTCAGTTACATTTACATATCCGACAGATTCAAACTATAGTGTGATGAATATCGGCGGCACGTCGATGGCATCACCACAGGTAGCAGGACTACTTGCTCTTTATTTACAAAGTCAGCCTACTATTTCGCCCGATGATTTGCTTAATAAAGTCATTGGTGATTCGTCAGCAGTAATTTCTGATACAGGATTAGACAATGATTATACTGCTGATACTGCTAGTCTAATGGGAAGTAGTAATAGATTATTATATAGTAGATACGGTGTTGCAAACACATCATCTATTACTGGCTCATTATTGCTTAGTAACTTTAATTTATCAATAGCTACTACATAAATATATAAAACATAGAGGTTAAACTAATGGCGTTAAATTTTCCAGCAAGTCCAGAAGCAAACGAGACATATACATCCAACGGAACTACTTGGGAGTTTGATGGTGTTGTTTGGAATGTACAACCATCAGAAAGAAATATCTTTACTACGTTTAATGCAGACACTGGTTCGGTTACGCCAGACACTGCTAACGATACATTAATCGTAGCCGGCGGCACTGGTGTTAGTACTAGCCTTACTGGCAAAACATTAACAATTACTAGTACAGTAGAAGGTGGCACAACACAAAATTTGTTTGAAACAGTAGCATCTGATGACGGGTCATCTACTGCATCTACTGCAACAGCTACACTAAGTGTACTTGGCGGGACAAACATAGATACAGAAATTACAACTGATACTAATAACTTAACTATTAATATGGCTGCATTTAGTATTGACTTTTTAAGTGATGTTGACACTAATAGTGTTACTCCTGCAACAGGTAACGTGCTTAAATGGAATGGCTCAAATTGGGCACCAGGCACAGATGCTACTACAGGAGGCGCAGGAACTGATGCAGACACCCTTGACGGCTTTGATGGCTCGTACTACTTAGATTGGGCCAATGTCGCTAATAAGCCTAGTGTAGTTACACTAACTGATTTAAGTGTAGGCAACGAATTAACAGCATCAGGTGACGGAGCAATAAGTTATGATAATACAACAGGAGTGTTCCGTTATACTCCGCCAGACCTAAGCGGTTACCTTACTAGCTTCACAGAAACAAACGATTTATCAACAGCAGTTACTTGGGCAAATGTACCAAATGCTAATATTACGGAATCAAGTGTTACACAACACCAAGCAGCATTAAGTGTTACTGAATCACAAATTAGTGATTTGGGAACATACTTAACTAGTATAAATGCTATTAGTATTGATGCATTAAGTGACGTAGACACTACTACTAGCGCACCTAGTGACGGCCAAATCTTAGCCTGGGACAATGATGCTAGTAAATGGGCACCTTCAGCAGCAGGTTCGGGCGGCGATGTAAACCAAAATGCCTTTACTACTATTTCAGTATTAGGCAGTAGTGACATTGTAGCCGACTCGACTACAGACACACTTAACTTTGTAAATGGTAACGGTATTGTCCTTAGCACAACTCCAGGGACGGATACAATTACTATTGCAAGTAACGTTGTTGCTGGAGCAACACAATTTAGTCAGTTAACAGATGCTCAGTCTGCCGGAATAACAATAGACGAAGTTGCCGAAAACGCAATGGTTACACTTCGTGTTGGTGCGAACGGATTTACATCCTACACATTTAATAGTCATTATACAGGATCAAATCCAACTATCTATGCAATATCAGGAACTACTATTGCATTTGATTTAAATGGAGCACCGGGTCATCCTACTGAAATACAAGATGCAACTGGCACAGCATTAACATCAGGAGTATTTCACGTAACTCCTCAAGGTGCAATAACTCAACAAACTGTTGATGCACTTCACGATCCGGATAGAGGAACATTGTATTGGAGAATTCCAGAAAATACTAGTGGAAACTTTAGATATCAGTGTACAGCTCACGCACCTATGGTAGGCGTAATTACAGTAAAAAGACTTAGCACTCTTTAGAGTCTTTTATAAGCTGAGTTAATTGTCTTCGCAACCCAACTGTCTTTTCAATACTACTTTTTGCTGTTCTAGGATCTATTGATTTACTATTAGCTGGATTGTGCGCTTCGGTTATAAGTCTACATTCCATTTCAAGGTCCGTTAATAATTTTCCTGCACGTTCTTTTACACTAGCAGTACTAATTCGATTTATTTCTTGACGGAAGTATCTAACTTCTTTTATGAATATTTCAGTGTCTTCTATTTTTAGCATTATCCCAACCTATAATAATCTTCTAAGTTATTGTTGTTACTAGTTTCGGCTATAGCACTATTAGGTGATAAACTTTTTAATTTTACAGGCAATAACTGCGGCACAACAAATACTGCGCCTTCTGGAAGTTCTTGAGAATATGCTTTACCGTCTTTTGGATCAACCCATTGTACTTCAAATTTGCCTGCATTAACAAACCAACTTTTATGTTTGTCTTTATGAAAATGTAAAGATATTTGTTGATCTGTTTTTTCAAATACTAATATTTTACTACAGTAATATTCATTGTCGGCCCACACAACATCGTATCCGTAATCTGTTTTTGTAACGTTACTTTTTTCCATTTATTCCTCTAATAGATCTATAACTTGAAACACTGTTTCTAATTTAGCAAGATTGGTTTTATTTTGTAAGGTATTACGCAACCCTTGATGTAATGGCTTGGGCCACTTTCCGAAACTAACCCACGCATAGCCATTGTGTTCATCATTTAAGTTAGGTAGAAATTCTTCTTTTATAACAACAAGATATGTATGAAAGTTAAATCGTTCGTCGTTGGAAACAAATGTTTCTAAAGGAATTGTTTTTACAAATTTAGGAAGGTCGCCTACTTCTTCTTGTATTTCTCTAGTTAAGCCTTCAAATGGAGTTTCACCTTTTTCGGTACCGCCACCTACAAGTCCCCAAGTACCGGCAGTTTTGCCGCCAGTGCGATGTAGGAATAAAAATCTTTTTGTATTAAGTGCATAGAAAAGAGCACCACTACCGACTATCTTGTTCATACAAGTAGTTATCCGTCTAGATTAATTGTCCAGTCACCTTTGGCATATTCACCATCAACACTTAGTAGCCATTGCTCACTGTCCCAGTAGTACTGCACTCCGGTGTTAAGATTTGTAGTATGTAAAGTAGTAACTACTTCGTCATTGTATACTAAATTACTGGTACTTGCATCAAATATAATAGACCAATTAGCGCCGTCGTATTCAATAATATCATTTGCACCTGCAACAAAGTCTGAGTTGTCTGTGTTTTTCCAAGCATCGGCACCATCTGTATTGGTTGTGCTACCAATGTCTCCGAGCAGTAACAAACGTACTCCTGCTTTGCTGGGATCTGATTGTGGATCATAGCGTAACGGATCAATGATAAAGTCTATGCTAGAATACTGGTTAGCATCACGAGCAGGGCCTTGTATAGTAGTGTTACTAGGTAATGTATCTTTGTCCCAATCAATTACTAACTTAGTGTCGTCTAGACTATTAATAGTAATACGGCCTGCAACTAATCCACTAATATCAGGTTTTCTAAAATACATTATACTAAGGCCCGGTCTATAGTTACCGGGTATTTTAGAAAAGTACTCAGTCCACGTATTATTGCTAATAAGTCCATTTTCTAGTATTTGCACTTCGCCATTAAATATAAGTACACGTTCTTGTAAAGGATTATTAACAATTGCTTTGTTAGATCTTGTATTTTGATTTCTAGGGGTTAATACTCCGTCACCGTCATTTGGCATTGCTCCAGTATCAACTACTTGATCAGACTCATCGCCACCGTCCATTTTATATGTTGGCGTCATTCCACCTATGCTGAATAAATTTGTACCTTCAAGCATTTTTTCAAAGTCGTAATATCCGTCACCGTCAAAAATACTAGTAACAATATTAGTAACAACACCAAGGCGCTTAACCTTAGCAGGAGGACTAATATAAATTGGTGTACTAAATGTCATCTGTGCAACATCAATTTCGCTATCAACGCCTACTGGTATTGAACGAGAACTAAAATTAACACTATCCATCATTACTGTAGTTAAGCTAGTCCAGTCTAAGTAGTTGTCAGTTGTTTGAATATCCAAACTAGGATTAAACAGCATTAGTATTTGCTCCATAATCTGTAGTTTCATATCTGCATTAGTTGACCATATGTCTACGTTAATTGTTAACTTGTACGGTGTAGGCATTAATCTTTCAACAGTATATTGTTTACCTGGTTGATCAGTAAATCCACCACTACCATCTGGCGCACGTTCTCTTACGTGACGTTTGTTTACATAACTAGCATCACTAGTTCTATCACGGTCCATTTCTAAACCTGTAATATATATGGCCATACGTGGCGCACTAGGAATTTTGTTTTCGGAGTTATCTCGTAATATTGAACTTACTTGTCTAGTTAAGTCACCGTACAATACTGGTACTTGTGTTTTTGTACCGTCTCCTGTTGCATAACTAAAGTTACTAAACAATCGCATTAATTGTACAAGATACTTTCTTATTTGTCCGTCATAAAAATGTTCAGCCATTAGTTATCCGCCTGTGGTTTTAGTGCTTGTGACAGTGATTGACGCTGCTGTGTTCGGTCATTATGTAGAGTTAGACTAAACAGTCCTTCGTCCTTAATAGCACTTGCTGCCAGCGTAATACGCACTCTAGCAGTACCGTTATCATCGTAACTAGTTAACATACCTGAATTATCAGCAACAGTGTAGTTTATACGTCTAGCACCATCTCCTGTATCGTTGGTAAATTCTAGTTGTATATATTTTGCTGTTGTGTACGCAATTTCTGTGTTAATAACAGTTTGACCTACTGTTAGGCGTACAAAGTCTTGTGCAATTGGAGTGTTATATAGATATGTATCAACATCATTAATAAACGATCCACGCAGTGTTTGCGTAGTGCCATTATTCATTGGAGCTCTCTTAACATCGTGTACTTTTAACCAACGGTTGCCGCTATAGCGAAACATACGTTGTGGTAAAAAGTCTGTTCTTAAAAAGTAATCGCCTTCTACACTGTTTAATGGAAAACTAATACCGCTACTAAAATTACTACCATTAGGCGCAAATTCATCACCAATAAGCAATCCTTTGTATCCAGATGTAGCTGGAGTTGCTTTATCAGTAATTGTACCGTTTTCATCAACTTGTTGTACTTTAGCTCTGCCTGTAGTTTCGTCCAATGCAAGTGTGTAATAACTATCATCAACATCATACCCACTCTTAGGAGTGTTTGCTTCAGCTTCAGCAACAACTGCGTTATTAACATTCATTTCTGCTTCAAACGTTGATAACACATCACGTAGTGTACCATCTTCTGGATAGTCTTCACTTGCAGGCAAATCAAGTATATCTTTGTATTCTTGACTGTCTACTATTTGTTTTAATTTAAGTCTATATAAATGCGGATACCAAGTAGGTGAAAATCCTTCCGCTGCTCTGTTAATATCTTCAATAACGTAAAAGCGTTTTAATGCTACGCTAAAGTCATTTAGTGCATACTCGTCTTTTAAGTGAGGAAGTTCTATAACATCTCCTGGCATAAGTTTACGCCCTATTGATTCTACAGATGTTGTAATATGCACAGTCATAAACAATGTGTCATTACTTAAAAACAATCCAAATTGACTTAAATCAAAATCAATGTCTTGTACATTATAAATGCCTCTTAGAGTATAGATATCTTTATCATACTTTCTATCTCTATTTTCTAAGAACAGCATATCTTGAATCTGCGTATGATCCTTTTCTGTTGTTCCGTCATTCGTACCAATATATTTGTGGACAAACAAGTCTGTTCCACCTATGGTAAACATTTCATTAATTTGGCGATCTAAGAATTTAAAGTCTTTTCCGCGTTCTGGTTTATATAAACTTAATCTTGGCATATACATATTTATCGTTAAGATAGGACTTACGATAAATACTATGACGGAGAAACTTAAATGGCAGTTGAACAAACACAAAAACAAGCAATATTTGATTATGTAAACGCTTTCTTAGGCGGAGGTATGGTTGATGTTGAACTCGACCCAATACATTACGATACTGCTTTAACTAAAGCACTTAGTAAATTTAGACAACGAAGCGATAATTCAGTTGAAGAATCCTATATGTTTATGCATACTGTTGAAGATCAAAACGAATATACGCTACCAGCCGAAGTTATGGAAGTGCGTAAATTATTCCGTAGAAGTATTGGTTCGCGAAGTGGTGGCGGTGACGGCGGCACATTATTTGAACCGTTCAATATGGCCTACACAAACACATACTTGCTAAGTTCTAGTAATTTAGGTGGACTAGCAACATATGATATGTTTAGTCAGTACCAAGAACTAGTAGGAAGAATGTTTGGTTCATTTATTGAATTTAAATGGAACACAACTAGTAAAAAATTAACTCTACTACAACGTCCTAGAACAGATGAAACATTGTTACTATATTGTTACAATTATCGTCCTGATAGTGAATTGCTAACTGACTACCTAGCAAGTCAATGGATTAAAGATTACACTTTAGCAAGTTGTAAATATATGCTAGGCGAAGCACGTTCAAAGTTTGCTACTATTGCAGGCCCACAAGGCGGCTCAGCACTTAATGGCGATGCCCTCAAACAAGAAGCAGCAGCTGAAATGGAAAAACTAGAACTAGAACTAACAATGGCAGTTGCCGGCGGTACTGGCTACGGTTTTACAATAGGCTAAAACCACTCAAGTTAACGCTAACGATTGCAGTTCCTTGTAAATACAATATAACAAGGAGGTCCCATAATGTGTTCACCCGAAGTACGTAAAGAAGCCAACCGTTTAAATTGGATGATCAAAGGTCAACTCATTGATACATCTTGGAGCGACACAGAAGTCGAAAAAACCTACCATTCATATTTTAAAAGACTTTGGGGAAATAACGAAAGTTATATTCACGAAGATGGCTTTGAAGAAGCATACAAAATTCGTGAGTCTGAAATGCTACTTGAAGAAATGAAAAATGTAGCACGTTTAGGCTACGATTAAAGGTTGACAACCAATACAAACTACGCTATAATACACATATATTCTAAAAGGAGTAATGTGTGTTACCAAAGTTATTAGTTGTAGGCCACGGCCGCCACGGCAAAGATACTGTTTGTGAGATATTAGAATCTTATGGCTATAAATTTGAATCAAGTTCAAAATTTTGTTCTGAGTTGTTTATTTTTGATGAACTAAAGGACAAGTACAATTATGCCGATGAAGAAGAGTGCTATGCAGATAGACACAATCATCGTACTGAATGGTATAATATGATCCACAATTACTGTAAGGACGACCTGGCAAGATTAGGACGTAACTTATATAAGAATCATAATATCTATTGCGGCTTACGTAACAGGCGTGAATTTTTTGCAATGCAGAACGAAGAAATTTTTGACTATGCTATTTGGGTTGACCGCACAGATCATTTACCTAAAGAAGATCCTAGTTCAATGAGTATTGAACAATGGATGTGTAATTATACAATTGACAACAATGGTGATTTAAATAGACTTAAAAAGAATGTAGATATTCTAATGAAGACACTATTTAAAAATCAGGGATTAGATCTCCCTGCTTCCAGCGGCTACCTTCTTTCTGAAGTGTTCGTTGACAGTTAGCACAAATAGTTTTTAAGTTATTAGAACGGCAGTTTGTTAAATCACCGTCGGTATGGAATACATTAAACTGTTCCGGATGCTTTGACTTAAATCCACATTTCTCACATACTTCTTTCTTTTCGTAACCGGCACGTTTCCATTTAGGTATACCGTGTCCTAATCCACTACGTAAACATCGTTCACATAGGCTACGATAGTAGGTTTTATTGCCTTTTTTGTAATTTATGGCTGCAGGACGGTGGCCACATTTGCATAATGGTCTCATATTGTATTTACCTCACCTTTATGGTACCTTTTTATAGGTGTTTTAAGCATTGAAAAATAGAATAGATGCTAAATAATAGTAACGAATGCTCACACTTTAAAATTAGGAGAAATAATATGGCACTAACATCACCCGGAGTACAGGTTAGCGTAGTAGACGAAAGTTTTTACACCCCCGCTGAACCAGGTACAGTCCCAATGATTTTCGTCGCTTGCGCTACAAATAAAACTAACGGCGCTGGCACTGGTATAGCTCCAGGTACGTTAAAAGCTAACGCAGGTACACCTTACTTACTTACATCACAACGTGATTTAACAGAAACCTTTGGTGACCCAATTTTTTACACAGATGCTAATAATAATGCAATACACGGCGGTGAACTAAATGAATATGGTTTACAAGCAGCGTACTCATTACTTGGTGTTTCAAACAGAGCTTGGGTTGTACGTGCAGACGTAGACCTAGGTGCATTGAAAGCTACTGCAACTGCACCAGCAGGTGATCCTGCAAATGGCGCATACTGGGTAGACACTGCTTCAACTGCATTTGGTATTTTTGAATGGAACGGCGAAGCAATTACTTCCACAGGCGGACAAAGTTTTGGTGTAAAAACACCAATAGTAGTTACACTTGCATCACAAATTGCTGCTGGTGTACCTAAAGGCTCAGTAGGAGCAATTGGCGACTATGCTGTTGTTGCAGGACAAGATACTACGTATACTGTGTTCTACAAAAACTATTTAGGTGACTGGGTTAAAGTAGGCACAACTGCTTGGACTGGTACAGTACCAACTGTTACAGGCGGCGCAGTAACATCAATTACTAGCGGACTTACATTTACAATTGACAGCGAAACAGTTACATCAGGCGGAACAGACGTTGATGCAGTTGTTACAGCAATTAACAATGTATCTAATTTATCAAACGCAGGTGTTTCAGCAGCAAATGTTAACGGACAACTTGCTATTTTTAATACTGGTGCAAATGCAACTAGTGTCACAATAGCAGAAGGAACTGGATTACTAGCAGAAGTAGCAATCACGGCAGGCAGTTATGCAATACCAGAACTAGCAATTGATCCACACACATCGGTTCCACAATGGAAAGTAGGAGCAACTACACCTCGTCCAACAGGCAGTATTTGGTTAAAAACAACAGAAGCAAACAGCGGCGCACGTTGGAGAGTTAAAGTTTGGAATTCTGCTACAGAATTATGGGACTTAGTAACTGCACCTATACACGCTGATAACGCAAGTGCATTAGTAGCACTTGATAAAGCAGGCGGCGGTGCAAATCTTGCACTAGGCGATCTTTATGTACAGTCTAACTGGACAGAAGCAAGTGATAAACTAGCAGAATTTAAAATCTTCCGTAGATCAGCATCAGGCGCTTCAAAAGTAACATCAAGTATAGTTGCAACACAGATTAGTGCTGGTTCAACTAGCTTTACACTTGCAGAAACAATTTCAGGATCAACAACAAAAGCATCAGCAGTTGTAACATTTACAGCAACTGGCGCAGCAGGCGATGCTGAATTAATTGCTGACGGAATTAACAGTGCTGGACTTACAAACGTTGTTGCTTCAGTTGATGCAAACAATAAAGTTGTAATTTCACATACTAAAGGTGGCGATATTGACATTACTGATACAAGTGGTGCTTTAGCCGACATTGGTATTGCAGCAGCTAAAATTACTAACTGGACAGTACTTTCTACATTTACTGCTTCAGCAGATGCTCCAACATCAACAACAGCAGACGGTACATTATGGTACAGTTCAGTAGTTGACGAAGTTGATATGATGTATCACAATGGTACAACTTGGGTTGGTTATAATGATGCTACTGCTTTTCCAAATGCAAAAGTTACTACAGCAGCAACTGAACCAACTACTAGCTTAGTAGCAAACGATATTTGGATTAGTACAGCAGATTTAGAAAACTATCCAACAATTTATCGTTACAGTGCCGATCTTACAAAATGGGTATTGATTGATAAGTCAGATCAAACTACTGAAGATGGTGTTTTATTTGCTGATGCACGTTACAGTACAGACGGTAGTGCTACTGAATCAACTATTGCTGAAATGCTATTAAGCAACTTTTTAGACACAGATGCTCCAGATCCAGCACTATATCCACAAGGTATGTTACTATGGAATCTACGTAGAAGCGGATTCAACGTTAAGAAATATGTACGTAACTATGTTGATATTACAGCTGATAATATTAGAATGGGCGATGTAAGTATGGCAGCATACAGTCCAGATCGTTGGGTTACTGAATCAGCTAACCAAGAAGATGGTAGTGGATCATTTGGACGTCACGCACAGCGTAAAGTTGTTGTGCAAGGATTACAATCTGAAATGAACAGTAACCAAGACATTAGAGATGATGAATCAAGAATCTTTAACGTTATGGCAACACCTGGTTATTCAGAGCTAATTGGCGAAATGATTAGTTTAAACCTTGATAGAGGCCTAAGTGCATTTATCGTAGGTGACACACCAGCAAGATTAACATCAGACGCAACATCACTTAATGAGTGGGGTCAAAATACTAAACTTGCAGTTGAAGATAACGATGACGGACTTGTATCAAGAGACGAGTACTTAGGTATGTTTTACCCTTGGGGCTTTACAAGTGACAACGCAGGCAACAATGTAGTTGTTCCGCCAAGTCATATGATGCTACGCACAATTGCACTTAGTGATCAAGTTAGCTATCCTTGGTTTGCACCAGCAGGCACAAGACGCGGTGGCGTAACTAATGCTACAGCAACAGGTTATGTTAATGGCAGTGGCGAGTTTGTTTCAATTGCATTAAACGAAGGACAGCGTGACACACTTTATAGTGTAAATGTTAATCCAATTACGTTTATTAACGGAGCAGGACTTGTTAACTATGGTCAAAAGACTCGTGCAAGAAATGCAAGTTCATTGGATAGAATTAACGTAGCACGTTTGGTTATCTACTTACGTAGTCAACTTAACAAACTTGCTAAGCCTTATATCTTTGAGCCAAATGATAAGATTACAAGAGATCAAATCAAACAAGCAGCAGAAAGTTTATGTTTAGAACTAGTAGGTGCTAGAGCACTATATGACTTCTTAGTTGTATGTGATAATAGTAATAACACACCAGCTAGAATTGACAGAAACGAGCTGTACTTAGACATAGCAATAGAACCAGTGAAAGCAGTAGAGTTTGTTTACATTCCGCTACGCTTGAAAAATACTGGTGAGATAGCAGGCTTGTAAGAATGATAAATATATATAACAAATTAGGAGCAAAGTAAATGGCTATTTCATCACTATCAAAAATCACAGTTCCATTAGCTTCGGATGCAAGTAACTCTACACAAGGGTTGCTTATGCCAAAACTTCAATATCGCTTTAGAGTGAGCTTGGAGAACTTTGGTGTAAGTGCAGGCGAAGTTACTGAACTAACAAAACAGGTTCAGGATGTTACTAGACCAAACGTTAGCTTTGAGACAATGACTGTTGACGTATATAACTCAAGAGTTTATCTTGCAGGGAAACACACCTGGGAAGCTATTACACTTACTTTAAGAGATGATGCAACTGGCGCAGTACAAAAGCTAGTTGGCGAGCAGCTACAAAGACAGTTCGACTTTATGGAACAGTCTAGTGCAGCAAGTGGCATTGATTACAAGTTTGTAACTAGAATTGAAATTCTAGACGGTGGTAACGGTAACTACGCACCAGAAGCATTAGACACTTTTGAATTATACGGTTGTTACTTAGAAAGTGCAAACTATAACTCATTAGCTTACAGTGCTAACGAACCAGTTACAGTTTCACTTACTATCAAGTACGACAACGCTATCCAGACACAAGGTGCTGGCGGTGGCGGTGTTGGTACAGCAATTGGTAGAAGTGTAGCAGCTATTGCATCAACAACTGGCACAAGCTAAGTTACATAATAGTAAAATCTACAAGGATTAGGGGCTTAATTGCCCCTTTTCTATTTTATACGTAGTTAATAACATTGGATAAATATTATTATGGCAAACATATTCAATGGATTCTTAGATAATTTAGTAAACGGAGCCCTTAGTCCCAAAGGGGATATGGCTGACTATGCTCACGCAGCTAGGTTGTATACTGACGACAACTTTCGTTTAGCACCTAAACAAAAGTTTCTATATCACGTAACACTTAATCTAAACGAAAACGTAATAAACAAAATATTACCTGGGTGGGTACAACGTCATAGTAACGAAGTTAATATGTTAGTTAAAAGTGTTGATATGCCTAAGTTTGATATTCAATCTGAAACTAAAAACAAATACAATCGTAAAAAGAATTTACAAACACGCATTGACTATTCACCTGTAAATATTACATTCCACGACGACAATGCAAGTATTGTTACTCAATTATGGACGGCATATTATAACTATTATTATGCAGATGGTACATTTGGTAGTAGAGATGGTGCAGGAGCGCCTAATCAAACTGCAAGACCGTATGATAGATTTAATGCTTACAAAGGTAAAAGTGCAAACGGAGATAGATTTGGTTTAGATAATAATTCATACGAGCCATTCTTTACAAGCATACAGATAAGTCAAATGGCAAGACATCAGTACTTAACAATGACATTGGTTAATCCGATGATCCAAAGTTGGCAACACGATACATTAGAAAATTCTAGCGGCGCTGAACCTACACAAAGTTCAATGTCGGTAATGTACGAAAGTGTATTTTATGCAGATGGTCCAATTGACGAAGGAAATTCACCAAAAGGATTTGGTACTGTACATTATGATAGTACACCAAGTCCAATCTCAGCAGGTAGTTCAAGCAGCCTTTTTGGAAGCGCCGGTATACTAGCAGGCGGTTCAAGTGTACTAGGAGATATTGCTGGCGGCAAAGCCGATTTAGGTACTCTACTTACAGCAGCACGTACAGTTAAAAACGCTAAGAAACTTACTAAAGAAGGTGTGCGTAATGAAGCATATCAGGTTGCTGGACAAACTATTAGAACAGCAACAGGAACTAACGTAAGTGGACTTGCTAATACTAGTTTTCCAAAATCTGGTGGCAATGGTACACAAACAACCGAAGCATTAGCAATTACTACACAAAAAGAAAACAAACTATATCCGCCTATTCAAGTAACACAAACACTTGCAGACAATCCTGCGCTTAAAGAAACATTAGCAAAAAAAGCACTTGCTATTGGAGCAATTAATACAAACACTGAACAAGTTGCAGACTTAACTACTTGGGACACACTTAATGCTACAGAAAAAAGATCGTTACTTGATCAATTAGATGCAGAAATGAATAACGGAAACCAAAAGTTAGTACAACTTGCTAATCAGGCAGTAAATAACTATAACGAAAACGGTTTAGGAAATACAAGTACAATACCAGAACAAAAGAATCCATTAGGAAATACATAAATGTCATCTAATTTACCAACTGCTAAAGCACCCGATAGTGCAAACGAAGTTAAAGAGTTTTTTAATCAATACCTTACTGAAAAACTTTCTTTTCCTGCAGCCGAAGTAGATGCAGTAATTGGGTTTTTTGAAAATAGAGGTTTTGAAAAATCAAGTGCAATTGCTGTTGCTACTGCACTACTTGAACAGTCAAAGATTGATGATGTAAATGTTTTCGTACTTATTGATACATTAAGGGGTTTAAATAATGTACAATTAAGTGACATAGTTACAAACGTATTAAATTATAGTAGAGAAAAGGTTAGTACTCTTGGGTTTAAAGTAGAATCAAAATACGAAAAACTTGAAAAACGTAATATTTTGTACTAAAATGATATGGGTAGATTTGCACAAGGAAAATACACTCTTCAAAATCCAGACAAGTACATAGGTACTAAAACACCAACTTATCGGAGTAGCTGGGAATTTACATTTATGAAATTTTGCGACGAACATCCTAGTGTTGCAAAATGGGCAAGTGAAGCAATCAAAATTCCATATAGAAATCCATTAACAGGAAAACATACAATATACGTACCAGACTTTTTTATTGCATACGCAGATAAGAAAGGCAAACAACGTGTAGAGCTAATTGAAGTTAAACCTGAAAATCAAACAATAAAAGAAAAACTTGGCCGTAGTAAGCACAATCAAGCACACTGGATTGTTAATCAAGCTAAGTGGGAAGCTGCAAGATCATACTGTAAACAAAAAGGTATCTTTTTTAGAGTTATAACCGAAAAGGATATTTTCCATAGTGGCAAAAGACGCTAAATAATAGTAGCATATAATGGAAAGTTGTAATGACTAAAAAACTAGAAGATTTACTTAATATGGACGAGTCCAAAGAAATTATTAAGCAAGCAGAAAAGCAAGAAAAAGATCAAACAAAGCACGAAATTGCTCACGAAGAAAGTTTTCGCGATATTGCAGAGTTTGACAAAATTGCAAGTGCATTGCCAGCAGTCAAGGGCCTTGGCGGAAAAGCAGATGAAGAATTAAATGATATTGCTGATCGTGCATTAACAGCATACGAAGATTTAATGGATTTAGGTATGAATGTTGAAAGTCGTTACAGTGGCAGAGTATTTGAAGTTGCTGGTGGACTACTTAAAACAGGATTAGATGCAAAAGTAGCAAAACTTAATAATAAGTTAAAAATGGTCGAATTGCAACTTAAAAAAGAAAAGATGGACAAAGAAGGCGGAAACTCAAGCGAGGATGGAATGATCAGCGGCGAAGGGTATGTTGTAACTGATCGCAACAGTCTACTACAGAGGCTCAAAGGCCTCGATAATGATAAATAACATATAACGGGAAATAGTAGAATGATAACAAGATTTCAAGAAATACTAAACGAGTCTAAAAAGACATATGAATTTAAGATTGGCATTGCAGGTCAGTTACCTGAAGGCTGTGAAGAAAGCATTAAAAGCTGTTTAGAAAAGTATAGTGTTATGGATATGTCTAAAGGAAAAAGAACACCAGTTCAAGAACGTCCATTAGATTTTCCACAACTAGAAAATACAGAAGTTACTTACTTTGATGTAACACTTGGTTATTCATCAACATCTGATGTACTACAAGAATATATTGGAGGTTGCTGTAAAATTCAGCAAGCACATATTATTGTTAGAAATCCTACAGAGATGCAAGAAAAGTATCAAGATATGCCAGAAGATACTGTATATACAACAAAACTTACACAAGAAGATATGGGCGGCGAAAGCGCACAAGCTGACGTTGGAGATAACCGTGTAATGGACTTATTAAAAGAGCTAGAAGTAGCTCGCAAAGAACGTGAGCACGATCCAAGTGCAGCGGCACCGGAGGCTAACTAAAATGGATATGAAAAAACTACTAGAATCAATGGACCACATTGAATTAGAAGGTGGAATGCCAATGGTACCACCAATGGCACCAGAAGACAAAGGCAACCCAGTAACAATGAACGTATCAATGAATGCAAGTGGTAAAGAACACGTTGCAGATTTAATTGATATGATGAAAAATGCAGGGATGGACGGAGCAAAAGAAATATCACCGGATATGATGCCAATGCGTACTGATATGGAAAGACTACGTAGTATTGTTGATGGTCCAAAAGATATGGATGATCTAAAACCAGGTATGCAAGATGAACCTTGTGATGCTTGTGGCAAACAACACGTCGGTGCAAGCAGTTGTAATGATGATCTTGAAATAGATGACGAAGCAGTTGCAGAAGAATCCGACGTTGAGATTACAGACGAAGTTT
>Ga0233432_10002441_pt1 | contig 17284 bp, 20 predicted proteins | sample SI_122_August201_6_FD_179870 | JGI IMG/M metagenome (GOLD analysis project Ga0233432, IMG submission 179870) | Seawater microbial communities from Saanich Inlet, British Columbia, Canada - SI_122_August2016_10_MG | ecosystem: Environmental > Aquatic > Marine > Inlet | place: Canada: British...
TCCAGTAGCACCAGCGGCATCACCTGCTCCAGTAGTAGAAACACCGGCTCCAGTTGCAACTGCTCCAGTAGTAGAAACAGCGGCACCGGCGGCACCTACGCCCGAAGTAGACAAAGGAAAGCAATCAGCAGATGACATCTTACAGATGATTCGTAATAGAAGCAACGGTTAAGGAGACACATCATGCAAAAACCTTTTGACCTAAGTAAGTTCCGTACTGGTATCACTAAAAGTATTAGTGGTATTAGTGCAGGATTCCACGATCCACAGGATTGGATTAGCACAGGCAACTACACACTAAACTACTTAATCAGTAGTGACTTTAATAAAGGAATTCCGTTAGGAAAGGTTAGTGTGTTTGCAGGTGAATCCGGTTCTGGTAAATCGTTTATATGTTCAGGCAATATTGTAAAGAACGCTCAAGATATGGGCTGTCAGGTAGTATTGTTTGATTCAGAAAACGCACTCGACGAAGATTGGCTACAAGCACTTGACGTTGATACATCACCAGAAAAACTATTAAAGATCAGTGTTAGCATGATTGACGATGTTGCAAAAGCAATTAGTGAATTTGTTAAAGACTATAAAGCACACTACAGCGATCTCCCCTATGAAGAAATGCCTAAGTTAGCATTTGTTGTAGATAGTTTAGGAATGTTATTAACACCAACTGACGTAGCACAATTTGAAAAAGGTGACATGAAAGGTGACATGGGTAGAAAGCCTAAGGCATTAACAGCCTTGGTTAGAAACACTGTTAACCAGATTGCACCTTTTCCGATTGCCTTAATTGCTACTAACCACACTTATGCATCACAGGACATGTTTGACCCAGATGATAAAATAAGTGGTGGTCAAGGCTTTATCTATGCAAGTAGTATTGTTGTTGCTATGAGAAAACTTAAATTAAAAGAAGATCTCGATGGTAATAAAGTATCTACAGTGCAAGGTATTAGAGCGGCATGTAAGGTAGTTAAGTCACGTTACGCAAAACCTTTCGAAGGTGTGCAAATCAAGATTCCTTATGAGACAGGCATGGACCCATATAGTGGCCTATTAGAAATGCTTGAAACAAGAGGCATTGTTGATAAAGTTGGTAACAAACTCTCTTATGTCTCACCAGTAACAGGTGAAGAGATCAAAGAGTTCAGAAAAGGCTGGTCCGGAGATAAACTCCAGATAATTATAGATGAGTGGAGTCAAAATCCTAAAGCAACAGGTGTCGAACAAGACCTTGATGTTGGCGATGTTGACCCTGACGAATTTGATAACATAGAGGAGTTGATGGATGAGTCCTGAGATAGCATTACTTAGTGAGACATGGGAACTTGTAAAAACCCATGTCAACTCTAAAGATCGTTTACACGTAGCAGAGACTATGTTAAGATTGTTTGAAGAGAATATTGATATCCAGGATATTGATATTTACAAAAACGAATTTGACAAAGTTATGAAAACAGCAATCGTTACTTATTTTGACGAAGGTGTTGATGACGAGGATGATGACGACGAGTACGAGTATTAAAAATGAGTACTTGGTATAATAAAGTAGTTGGTAATTTAGGTGAGATCGTTGATTCAGTAAATTACTTTGAAAACGAACTTGAGGAAGCCAAGTATGAAGTTGGGATAAGAGGCAGTCTGGAGAAATCCAGTTCTGCCTTACCCGGCATTACAGAACATCGTTTTAATCAGTTACAAGAGATTGAAGCAATCCTCGAACACTTAAACATAGAACTTCGCAAAGAACGTTCTAAAACATTCCGCAAGTATTTGGAAACATACAATAGACAACTGTCCAGCAGAGATGCTGAAAAGTATGTTGACGGTGAAGATAGTGTTATTGACCTAACGCATCTATGTAACCAATTCAGTCTATTGAGAAATAGGTACTTAGGTATTATGAAAGGCTTAGATGTCAAGCAATGGCAAATAGGACACATCACAAAACTTAGAACTGCTGGAATGGAAGATATTGTAATTCAATAAATAGGTTGACAAACTTTTCTAATTTGCTATAATAGTAGCATGGAACAAAATTATACAGAAGAACAAATAAGATCATTAGTTGGTGCGCCAACTCTTGAGGAAGAGCAAACCTGTGCATGTGGCGAGCAAATCACGGAATGTGATGAAGCATACGAACACATGACCAGTGGAGTTTAATAGGGGTCGAGAGACTCGGGTAAGGGACAGGATTACAAGTGATTACCAGTCCACAATTCGGTTACGACAGAGTAACGACAGTAATCCATCCCTCCAATTTATATTTGCTCCGTTCGTCTAATGGTTAGGACACTGGGTTTTCATCTCAGCAATAGGAGTTCGATCCTCCTACGGAGTACCATACTATAGTCTGATTTTTCCGGGTGCCCGGGGGTTTGTACAGACAGTAAACAACAATAACCAATAAATGCGAGGTCAACAGCTCTTGGACCTACATAAACTAAATAGAGCCAGAGTAGAAAGCAATGTGGGTGATTAGCTCAGTTTGGTAGAGCATCTCGTTTACACCGAGAGGGTCGGCAGTTCGAACCTGTCATCACCCACCATTTGTACATAACCGGTCCGGTAGTTAAACGGTTATAATTCCGCCCTGTCACGGCGGTGTTCGGGGTTCGATTCCCCGTCGGACCGCCACTATTAAATTATAAATACAAATATGCTTAAACTTGAATGTGGTCCTGAGGACAATAGAGAAACAGTAACAATAGACATAGACACTACAAAAAAGATTGGTCTCTTTTTAAGTGGAGGTTTAGACAGTACTGTATTGTTATCTTGCATGTGCAAAGATATAATTGCACAGGGCAAACAACCTAAAGATGTTATCAAGTATATCTTTAACATACCCAAGCACGATGGTGCTGAATTGTATCCACCCGCACTTATAGATCTTGTTAGGAAAAAGTTTGATATAGAATTACCTTCAATGACTCGTGTTAGGATAACACAATTACATCAACGTTTTCATGGACAAAAAGTTTGGGAATCTATATTGTATGCTTTAGACAAGTTTGATGTAGATCAAATATACTTAGGCGATCAACGTGTTAACCCAGACTTAGATACTACACTTCCTGTTAGAAGTCAAAAGATAGAAGGCCCAATGCCGGGCACATTGTTCTTTCCTTTTAACCATACCAAAAAGAGCCACACCATTGATATTATGTTTCAGTTAGGTGTAGAAGAAATATCAAACTTATCACATAGTTGCACAGAAACAATGACTGGCAGATGTAAGCAGTGTTATCATTGCAAAGAACGTGCATGGGCATTTGAGGCCATGGACAAAGTCGATACAGGGAATGGATAGGACAAAACGTAGATATATTAGATTTAATTTACCTACTGGCGGCGGCGGAATGCCAGCCCAAATGCACAGAGGCAGAATAACTAACGCAGTTAATAAATGGTCAAACACATACGACATTGATGTTTCATTTAATACAGTTGGTTACGAACTACACCTTTCTTTCCAATCAGATCCAGAACTTGCACAATTCATCCTCACGTTTGATGAGGACCTCGGATTTACTAAATTTAAAACCATAGAAATGTAGGTTGACAAATACCTAAAAGATGCTATACTTATATCATAGGTAGGCGGCTGTAGCTCAGTTGGATAGAGTATGTGGCTACGAACCACAGGGTCGGGAGTTCGAATCTCTCCAGCCGCGCCAGCAAATCAGAGGAGTATATATTATTAACAATATGGGTATTAGAAAAAACAAAATAATTTTAACAGACGTAGATGGTGTAGTTCTTGATTGGGAAGAAGGCTTCTCTGTCTGGATGGAGCATCACGGTCATAGCAAAGTTGATGGATATCAGTTTATGTATTCCATTGGTGACCGCTATGGTATGTCCAGAAACAACGGACATAAACTTGTTAAAGTATTCAATGAGTCTGCCGCAATAGGCTTTCTCCCTCCCCTCAGAGATGCACAGTACTTTGTTAAGAAGTTATCTGAGCAACATGGATATAAGTTTATAGCCATAACATCTCTGTCTTTAGATCCTTATGCTAAGGAATTGAGGACTCGTAATTTAAACAAGTTGTTTGGTGATGCATTCATTGACGTTGTTTGTTTAGATACTGGTGCTGATAAGGATGAAATACTTGCAGAATACGGTGCCAAATACACTGATAACTACTGGATTGAGGATAAGCCTGAGAATGTACAAGCAGGAATCAATGCAGGATTGAAGGGAATTTTGGTAGAACACGGGCATAATATGGTAGAACCTAAGGGTATTGTAGTAAAGAATTGGGAAGAAATTTACAATCTTGTTACAAATCAATAGGTTACAACATACTAAAACGGTTGACAGATCACTAAAAACTGCTATAATATGTACATAAATTAATTAATTGCTGTGGGAGGCAATATTATGGAAAAGCAAGTTCGCATTATACAAGGTACTTACAGAAACGCACCTATCACTGATACAGTGTTTCCGTTAGTAAAACCAAGCACTTTCGGTAAGAAAGGTTTATTTATTACTGTAGACGCCAGCAAGGTGTTAGGTCCAGACAAAAAAGCAATTCGTGTATTGTTGGAGAATCCAAGCGATATCGAATATGTTGATGGACCAGCAACCGAAGTTGAGTCTACTACAACTGCACCTGCAAAAGCAGTAAAAGAAACTGAAGAGCAGGCCATGGATAGAATCAAACGTAGATTTAATATCCTTGATGAGATGACTGATGCTGTGGCAAACGGTGTTGTTAGAGGTCTTATCGTAAGTGGCCCTCCAGGTGTTGGTAAGAGTTTTGGTGTTGAGAAGATACTTGACGAATACGATGTTATGGCTAAACTTAGCAGTAAGCCGCCAAGAACAGAAGTAGTCAAAGGTTCAATGACACCAATTGGTCTGTATCAGACACTATATAACAATTCGCAGAAAGGTGACATCCTTGTGTTTGATGACTGCGATAGTATATTGTTTGATGAAGTATGCTTGAACATGTTAAAGGCAGTACTTGACTCAGGCAAGAAAAGAACTATTAGTTGGAAGTCAGAATCGCAGGCTCTTCGTAGAGAAGGTATTCCTGATAGATTTGAGTTCAAGGGTGGTTGTATCTTTATTACTAACGTTGACTTTGAACACGTTCGTTCTAAGAAGATTAAAGATCACTTAGCGGCACTTATGTCCAGATGTCATTACATTGACCTTGAGATGAATAGTGTTAGCGATAGATTCTTACGTATTAACCAAATTGTGCGTGACGGTATGTTAGACGAGTATAACTTCGGTAAAGAAGGAGACCAAGAAGTAGTGGACTTTATGGTATTGAAGGCTAACAGGTTGCGTGAAATTTCACTCAGGATGGTTCTTAAGGTAGCAGACCTTAAACAGATGTCTCCGGACACTTGGCAAGAACTTGCGGAATCAACCTGTATGAAACGTGTTGCATAACATTCTCCCACAACTTGTTTGTAACGCAAAGTACTCTGCCCGGATTAATCCGGGTAGAGTTATTTTAACTTTAACATTAAGGAATATAATGAATAAAAGAAGGATAGTGCCATTAGTAGCTCTTGCATTTTTACTTAACAGTAATGTGTATGCTGATGACCTAATAGAAGAAATTGTTGTAGTAGGCGCTACGGTAATCGAGAGCAAACCCAACGCCAATGAAGACTTTGGTTTAGTTGAAACAATAATGCCAGCAATGGCTTATACCTCAGGCGGCTTCGGCGGCTTTAGTGGATATAACGAACGTGGAGCACAGACAGAACACACAACTATTTTTAGGAATGGTGTTCCTGTTAATGATGCTGGATCAGGATGGTATGATTTTGGACACGATATAGTTACTGGACAGGAAGCATTAAAAATTGTTAGTGGTCCTAACAGTGTTTTGTATGGCTCAGGCAGTTTAGGTGGGTCAGTGTTTATCACAGACGATCTACAAGACGGCTATGTATCAAGAATAGGTTCAAACCACACACTTGTTAATGCAAGTAAAGGTGGAGTTGGTATTACGTATTTTGATGTATCAAATGGTTCTGTGAGAACTGACAACGATGAATCAGATAACTATGTAAACAAAACAGCAAGGCTTGATCAAACAATTGGCGGGTTTGATGTTAATGTTAATTACACTGACTACGATTATGATTATGATAACTGCTACACTGCAAGTTTTTCTCAGTCAAATGATTGCACACAGGTTGGTAACAAAGTTGCTGTGAGTATTCGTAATGATAATATCACATTAGGTTACAACAAAAATAACGCAGATTATTTTACTGGTAACGATGTAACATACGACAGTGAAGCAGAAAGGTTCTATTTAGATGTTAAGAACACATACTTAATTGGTACACCTGCCGCTGAACTTATTGTAGGTATGACTGGCGACCAAGAAACATACATGGATAACGAACAAACAAACGTTAGTGGTTATGCTTCTATTAACTTTGCAGACCAGTTTGGTTTAGGTGTTAGAGTATCAGAAGATGCATTTGTTTACAGAGTAGGATACAGCAAAGAACTTCTTTCTATGAATTTTGCTACCAGTTATCGTAACCCTACCTTATATCAACTTAACGGTGATATTTGGGTCGACGGCAACAGCACACTTGAAGCAGAAGAGTCCATGGGACTTGAATTAGGTGTTGGCGCATTTATTATTTACAGGTACGAGTTTGAAGAAGGCATCCAATATCAATCAGGTTACACAGACGATGAAGGCACATATAACAATGCTACATATCTAAACTCTGGATCATACAGCACACAGGGTATTAGATTTATGGATATGTATTCTGTACCATATGGTGGACTGAGTGTGATGGTTGGATATACAGATAGTGATCAACCACGTGTACCAGAATTTAAAACTCAACTGAGTTATTTTGCAACATTTGGTAACATAAACTTTAAAACTATTTACAGTGGTATGTTTGAACGAGCACCTGGACCGTATGACGGACCAAGTTTAGATAATCTTAGCACACTTGATGTTGTATTCAGCAGACAGTTTGAAAAAGCCACAGTATCGTTTACAGTTCGCGATGTATTAGACAACGAGTTTGAAATGACTCCTGGCTATGGCGCTGGCGGTAGAAAATACTTCTTGACAATATCATCGAACTAAGGTATATATTAGTATGCATAAAACAGTTTTAGAAATTAGAGACGAGGTAAACATCAAGTTCATTGGACTCGATGTAAAGACAAGACGTAAGATTTCTGATTCGGTAAAATTCTTTTTACCTTATGCATACCATATGCCAGCATATAAGTTAGGCCGCTGGGATGGTTGCGTTAGATTTTGCGACATTGGCGGCCGATCCTATTTGAATTTACTCGACACTCTACTACCAATTGTAACCGCGGCAGGTTACGATGTAGAAGTTGATGATCAAAGACAAACATGGGATTTCAAATTCAGCCCTGTCCAGGCAAACAGTTATGAAGATACTGCATGGCCTCCCAGACATCCTGCCGCAGGGTTACCTATTATTTTAAGAGACTATCAAGTAGAAGTTATTAATCGATTCCTTGATAATCCTCAGTGTTTACAGGAAGTGGCAACAGGAGCCGGTAAAACACTTATCACAGCAGTGCTCAGTCATCGTTGTGAGGACTTTGGCAGAACTATAGTAATTGTGCCAAACAAAGATCTTGTTGTGCAAACAGAAAAAGATTACAAAAATTTAGGTATGGACGTTGGTGTTCTTTATGGCGACAGAAAAGAATATGACAAGACCCATACTATATGCACATGGCAAAGTCTTGCAGTACTGGAAAAGAAAACAAAGGCAGGTGAAGCCGAAGTTGACTTAGATGTATTTCTCGATCAAGTTGTGTGTGTAATGGTTGACGAAGTACACAAAGCAAAAGCAGATGTATTACGTGACCAGTTGAGTGGTATGTTTAAAAATGTTCCTATACGTTGGGGACTAACTGGTACAATACCGCAAGACGAACACGAAGCAGTAGCATGTACCTGTGCATTAGGACCTGTTACAGGTAGCCTAAGCAGTAAAGAGTTACAAGACATGGGTGTATTGGCTGACTTGGACATTAGTATTTTGCAGATGCAAGATGGTCCACTTGGGTTCAATGGCTATGCACAAGAACTTAAATGGCTTACCACAGATGAAACAAGATTAAAACACTTGTCACAGATAATTAATCAAATGTCACAACAAGGTAACACACTTGTTCTCATAGATAGGATTGCTACAGGAAATATATTTTCTGAGATGAATCCCGAATGGGCATTTGTTAGTGGTGGCATGAAAGTTAAAGACAGGCAATCTGAGTACGATGAGATATCAGAAATGGATAACAAAGTTATTGTTGCTACATATGGTGTAGCGGCAGTAGGTATCAACATACCTCGAATATTTAATTTGATTATGTTGGAACCAGGTAAAAGTTTTGTTCGTGTTATACAGAGTATCGGTAGAGGTATTCGTAAAGCAGAGGATAAAGATTATGTAAATGTGATTGACATAACAAGCAATCTAAAGTATAGTAAGAGACATTTAACTAAACGTAAAGTGTTTTACAAAGAAAAAGAATTTAGACACACTATGACGAAAGTTGAATACAAATAAGGAAAACTATGAAAATATTAACAATTGAAAACGAGCCATTTGATCTCAATACGGTTCCCGACGAAGTTGAGGACATGCGATATTGTGTTCTTGATGCATCAGACAAAGATGAGATAGACTTTTACTTCCTGCCATTGATATTTTTAGAGAGTTTTCATGCTCCTGCAATATGTTTGCAAATAGGAAATTCGTCTATACAGATGCCAATGGATTGGAGCATATTAATTTGTGATGATGACTACGGTGGAGTAGAAGTTATTCCGTTGACAAGTTTGAACAACAGAGGATTTAAAGCATTAGCAACTAATCCACTAAGCACTAAGATACCAGACTGTTATGATATAACTATCACAAACATCTATCAAGACGTAAAATGGTTCTTCCCTAAACTAAAGCACGGTCACATGTTGGCTGTTCCTTTGGAAAGCAAAGATAAGCCTCGGTGTGCATACTTTGTAAAAGAGCAAAACAAAATTTGTAATATTGAGGTTGGAGATTTAATGTAATGGCAAAGGAGCCTAAACTACCACTTAAAACAGTACTACATGCAATTGATAAAAGGGACAAGAATTTTTATAATAACTTAACTATTGAACAACGTAAGTCTTTAGGGCTGTGGATGATGTTGAGATATGCAAGTAGTGTACAAGGTAAGAATGCACCACAGTATATCTTTATGGTTAATGAGTTGTTTAATCAAGACTTTTATTCAATTAACAAACATCCAGAATTACAATGGCTGTTATTAAGTGCATGTGGTTCAGGCAAAGTAGAATTCCATCCGTATATTAAACCACCTACACAAAAGAAAAAGAAAAACAAGTCTCAGCAATTTATAGCAGACTTATTACCACATCTAAAAGCAGATGAAATAGAAATGGTATTGAGCATGAACACAAAACAAGAATTAAAAGACTTAGCAAAAGACTATGGATACGATGACAAAACAATCAAAGACATCTTCGGCAAGTGATTCTGTATGTAAATGGTGCGAAAAAGGATTTCGTAGCGACAGAACTTTAGCCGCTCATATGTGTCCACGCAAAAGGCGTTGGGCAGACAAAGATATGACACATGTACGATTAGGCTATCGTGTATTCCAGATGTTCTATGAATTAAACACAGCACAAAGCAAACCAAAAAGCATGGAAGACTTTATTCGCAGTCAATATTATGAAGGCTTTACCAAGTTTGGTAGAAGTTGTATTCGCAATGAATACTTGTCACCTAACACATTTGCAGAATGGCTAATCAAGAATGGTAAAAAGTTAGCAGACTGGAGTAAGGATGCTGTTTACGATGATTGGTTATTAGAGTATGTTAAAAAAGAGCCTGGCATGAAAGGGCTGGAAAGAAGTATTATACATTTTGCTAAATGGTCCGAAGAACATGAATGCGATTGGCAAGAATATTTTACTGTAGTTAGTCCTGCAAGATTTGTATATGATATTAGATCAGGCAAAGTAAGTCCTTGGGTATTGTATCTTAGTGAGACTGGCTCCGAAGTGTTAACACGATTAAGCGATGAGCAAATTAAAATGATACAACACATTATAGATTCTCAGTTTTGGCTTAAAGTGTTTACAAAGAATCCTGCAGAGGTTACTGAAATCCGCAATGCATGTGAAACAGCACAAATTTAAATAAATAGTAGCAACTAAATTAAGGATTGTAATGAAAGTAAAATTAATCAGTCATAGTCAAGCACCAGAATACAATGAGTCAGCATTGGACTTAGTGGCATATTGCGCCAGGGTAAGTAACCCAAGTAATCAAAACAATACAGAAACAAATGAAAAACTTGTGAAGTATTTGATGAAACACAAACATTGGTCACCACTCGAAATGGTGAGCGTTTGTTTAGAAGTAGAAACAACCAGAGACATAGCAAGGCAACTGTTACGTCATAGAAGTTTTAGTTTCCAAGAGTTTAGTCAACGTTATGCAGATCCTACACAGGACTTAGATTTTGAGATACGTGATGCAAGATTGCAAGACCCTAAGAATAGACAGAACAGTATTGCACTTGATATGTCTGATGAATACGAAGGTGGCTTACAAGATCGTTGGTATCAATGGCAAGAACGAGTTATAAACGAATCCAAGTTAGCATATAATTGGGCTATTGACAACGGTATTGCCAAAGAGCAGGCCAGAGCAGTACTACCGGAAGGAAACACGTTAAGCAGGCTGTACGTTAACGGTACATTGCGTAGTTGGATCCATTATATTGAATTACGTGGTGCTAATGGCACACAACAAGAGCATATGGATATTGCTCATGCTGTAGCAGATGTTATAGCAGAGATATTTCCATTAGCAGAAGAGTTCAAAGGGAAAGAGATTTAATGCCAAATAAACTTATTACGTTTGGGTCAGAATTCTCACGTGCCCACAACGAAGATGAAACACCTTGGCCAGAGCTATTAGCAACCTCTGTGGGCAAAAAGTTAGACAACAGAGTTACAGATGGCACTTCAAATGAATATATTTGGGATACCATTGCCCACGCAGTTCGAAAACACCAAATAGAAAAGTCGGATATGGTTATTGTGCAATATGGTAATATGTGGCATAAGCATTTTTACAGCATAGAGCGATCAAACGACTACAACGAATTAAGTATTAAGGAACAAGAAAACTTTGACTTTAAGGAAGAGCTTGGCATACTTAATGATTCTAAGATGGCAGTGTTTACAAAATGGAGACCTGAACATGCTGACCAACAACACCATTCTATAGATGCTGAATTACACCAAGCATTTGAAAATGCAGTTTGGGACAATAGAGATTCTTTGTGGTACTTTAATGACACCTTTTATAATAGACATTTTCAGTGTGTTAAGATGTTACAATCAGCAGGCATACCTGCATTGTTTATAATTGCATCAGCACATATATGTCCTTTAGATAATGATGAGCTAATGGCCGAAACAGATTACAACGGGTTAAACATTAACAGATGGCATGGCAATTTTAATCCTAATGATTATGATAAAATACTAACACCAACTTCATTGCTTACAAAACGTGGACACTATGAATTATCTATTTCCATATATGAAGCTCTTTACAGCAGTAAAGGCGGCATAGTTGATTAGTAAAACAGGTTGACAAACACACACAATTTGTTATAATATACACTAATAATTTACGAAAGGTAGGATATTCATGAATTTTAGCAAAGTCAGTGTAGGTATTAGTTTATTGTTCTTGACTGCATGTGGCGGCGGTGGAACATCTCCAGCAGTTGGATTGCAACCACTTACACCGCCCTCAACACCCCCAACAACACCAACTCCATTATACAATGCTGAACCACTTGTAGCATATGATCCAGATACATATTACAGCAATGTGTGTACTGCTGACACAACGTTAGAGCCAAGCATACAGTTTGCAATACCCACAAAGTTAAATGATGACGAGTACACAGACTTTATTGTTGTTTATTGGTGCGACTTAGCAACTAATTCAGAGAAGACTACTGCTACACCTAATATACTTGTTGCACAGGTAAGTGACGGCATTGGCGGATTTACTGTAGAGAACTATGATGTGTTTGGTGAGAGTTATCCAAGCATGAGTGGTGCAAGTAGGAAGTATGCTGTAGGCGATTTTAACAATGATGGTGTAGATGATTATGCATTTGCAACCAATTGGGAAGATGGCAGAAACAATGAGTCAGTGTATGATGCCCAACCAACAGTGTTATTGAGTAATGCAAATTACACATATGACATCAGTGTGTTTGGACAACCTTGTTGGGGACATGCAGTGCAATCGAGACCAAATGATCAAGGGTATGATGATGCATTGTTTGGAGGCTATTGCGGAGATCAATTTCAAGCATATCGTTTAGTAAACAATGAGTGGGTAAGCACAACACAAGAATACCCTGTAGGATTGAATCAACCTGCAAGTCACTGGGCAACAGATTTTCAAACCGTAGGCACAGATTCTATTGTAGGAACAACCTGTTTGTTTACCAGTAACGAAACTCCGCCAGCATGTGGTATTGGTTTGTTTACTGAATATGCAGATTGGTCTATGGATGATACTTTTCTAACTCCAGCAGAATTTATTATCACTGTGGTAAATTGGAATGGTGATGTTGGACCAATGGATGTGATGTTGGTTAATGACGAGCAGTATTTGGGTATTGCGGCCAGCCAGATGTGTGTAATGGATAAAGATTGGGAAGGAGACAACTCAGTAGTAGTTGCTATGTTTGATGGATGGAAGCCTACAGTAGAAGTGTACGAAGGCGGAACGTATGATGTTGACGATATGGACGACCATAGATTTTTATTAGTGTTTGATATTGTAGATAATAAATTAGTTCAACGTGAAGATGCATTTGTAAATGAAGTTAATCAATACAACGCAAACTTCTTTGACTGCAATGATATTAACGGTGACGGATTAAGTGACATTGTTATATCAGAGTTCAGTAGAGGTGAGCGACAGTTTGGTGGTAAGCCAATGGTGTATTTAAACAACGGCAGTAAGTTTGTAATGTATGAAAACGCTGAAGAGCCAATGCCTGGTCACAGTGGTGTACAGGACAATGCACAAGGTTATCTACACGATATGAACAACGATGGTTATGTTGATGTTGTTGTGTTTGGCGAAACAACTGCAACAGATGGTAATATAGAAATATACACCACTACTGATTACTTGACATTAAATGAATAGGTGTTATAATAACCATTATGAAGATTGATTTTGATGTAGACATTGATATGCCTAATCGTGATGAACTGTTAAAGTTTATCAAGCATACACCTGCAAGTATTGTTAAAGATGGTAAATTTACCAAGCACAACACTGGTGTCTACTTACAAAATATTCCATTCAAACCAATAGAAAACTTCAGTGACATAGATCACAAAACAGCAGAAGAAGATGGTTGGTTTAAACTTGATGTACTGAATAATAGTGTGTATATGGATATTAAATCTGAAGCACACTTAAATCAACTACTCAGCAAAGAACCTATGTGGGAATTATTGTTACACAACGATATAGTAGAGCAACTATTCCATATTAATAACTATGCAAAATTAGTAGCAGAATATAAGCCGGAATCAGTTGAACAATTAGCAATGATACTTGCAATTATTAGACCCGGTAAGAAGCATTTGGTTGGTAAGAGTTGGGAACAGATTGAAGCAGATGTATGGTTGAGACCAACCGATGATACATACTTCTTTAAGAAGAGTCATGCTATTGCTTATGCATTAACTATTGCGGTACAGTTGAATTTGATTGTTGAGACTGCTAAGTCTTCTTGATAAGTTGAATTGTTCTTCTTTTAATTCTTTTCTTTAATAGATTTTGTAAACTGGTTACAGGACCAAACAATATTTCTACGTCCTTCATTACAAATGTTCTCAGATAAGGCATGAATGATTTCATTTCGTAATGTAAGAATACATCGATTGGTAATTGCCTATTACTTTCCCACCACCATATTTCGCCAAGTTCTAAGAAATTTCTCTTTATTTCTGGTGTTGGAATCTGTTCTACATCATAAAATGTGAGGATTTGACCGTCTTGATTAACAACTATACCGACATATTCTCTGCCGCCGTACGTTATACCAGTTAGGAACTCAAAGTTGGAGTATTCATTTGCTTCTACCATCTAAGATATTTATCACTCGACTGATAAATACATGTATGAGTAACGGCGACAATAGACTTTATTTGTACGAAAATGTAGTAGATCTTGTCATAATGGCAGGAGATTTATATGTGGATAACAGACCAATGAACAATAGAAACTTAAAAGCCCACAAGGGCGTAACTAATGACATCTATTTCCAAATAAGAAATAGAGATAGAAAATTACAAAATGTATTTTCAGAAACACTGAGAGCATACTTAGTAAATCCTTCTACCAAGAAGAGATTGCTCACAAGGATTCTCGAAGATACCAGTGAAGTAGGAAAGGTTAAGTTGGTCCTTAGCGAAGGAGATCTTGCTCAAATAGATCCTGGCTTATATCAAGTGTTTATCACACGTTCAGTAGATGAACTCACAGATAGACCTGTGTACACAGACCAAAATAATTCTTTACGTTTTGATATTGAAATCACTGACCAAGTTGGTGTACAACCTGTGCCCACTCAAGAAGATATAACATTTTTCCAAACACAGAATACATCTACTGGTGATGCATCAAATGTTTATGTTTCGAGTGCTATGTATGGTAACTTAGACAGAAACTTTACCAATGCACAACACACAGTGGCAATATATCCTCAGCAGTATACTGGTCAAGTTCAATTACAAGCCAGTAGTTTAACTGCTACACCCTCAACAGAAGATGATAGTTTTGATTGGTACACAGTTAAAACAATAGACATCAACGATAAGTACTTAGTAAAGGGCAATGTTATTATAACTGACAGCAACATACAAACCAGTACAGGTAGAGTTACTTCGTTAGGATTAACATCTATGGTCATTGTTGATTATGAAAATGTTGACGAAGACAACAGAACAGAGATGATATCTTTTGTAGGTGCAACTACATTATTAGACGTTGCAACTTTGATAAACAACGGTGCTAACACAAATGCAAACGTTGTAGCAAGTGTTATAAGCACAGAGTCTGAGATAGCAAACACTAAAGCATACCAACTGCAACTGTCAGGAATGAACTTTGCTATTTCCGGTGACAGTGTAACCAAGTTAGGTTTAGGTGTAGACACATTTAAAAAGCCTGATGCTAATGTGGTCACTGCAACTTTCCAAACTAACTGCAACTGGGTAAGATTAGTATCTAAACCTACATCAGGATCCTTAGAAAAAATACAACTGAGAAACTAAATTATACTTGACACTTGTAAAAGGATAGTGTATAATACATAGATGTTAGAAACAGTTGTTGGCTCAGTACATAGTTTATTGCTCGACCATTTACCGTTAAAAACTACCAAGACTCCAAGTGGTTGGATTACCATGAATTGTCCTATGTGTAGTGATAAACGTAAACGTGGTGGATTAAACACCAATGGTTCTAAAATAAGTTTCCATTGTTTTAATTGCAACTTCACTACAGGCTGGAGTCCAAGTCCTTACTTAGGTAAAAAGTATAAAGAACTTGCTGAAAAATTAGGTGCAGATAGAAAAGCAATACACGACACTCAAATTGAATTAATGAAGTTTAGTGACGAATTTGAAGATGTAGATTTAGATAATTATGTTTACAATGTTGCTAAGTTTGAGGAGTATGAACTACCAGAAGGCACTGAACTAATAGAAAATTTAAGTGATGTAAATGAGCTAAAACAATATGCAGTTAGTAGAGGTATTTTAGATTTATATCCATTGATGCATTTCAAAGACTTTGCAAATAGAAAGAGAGTAATGATACCTTTCCTGTATGATAGTAAATTAGTAGGTTGGACAGGAAGACATGTATCACCACCTAATAAAGAAACTCCAAAGTATCTACAAAAATTACAACCAGGGTATGTGTTTAATATAGACAAATTTGTAGACACAGACAGAGATATAGTGATTATCACAGAGGGTGTAATTGATGCAATATTAGTAGATGGTGTTAGCATTATGGGTAACACTATTACACCAGAGCAGGCACATCTTATAGATAAATTAGGACTTAGGGTAATAGTATGCCCTGATAGAGACAAAGCAGGTATAGAATTAATTGATCAAGCATTAGCACTCGGTTGGGAAGTAAGTTTCCCGCAATGGCATACAGATTGTAAAGACGCCGCTGACGCAGTTAGTAAATATGGTCGTCTTGCCACAGTATACAGCATCATGCACAGTGCAACAGGAAACAAAATAAAAGCTCAAGTAAAAGCCAAACTTATAAATACAGACACAGGAAAAATATAATGGACCCACAAATAAAATTTTATGTTCATGGTTCGAGCGCCACATCAGGCAATCAGGACTTTGCAACAATTAGAGATAAGCACACAAACGAAAAAAGAAAACTATGTCCGTATGCCTGGCCACAATTGATTAAAATTGGCAAAACAAAAAATGGCAGAATTAGGAATATGAGTATTCCTGGGTGCAGTATACAACAAGTATTCAGAGATGTTTTAAACTTCTTAGTAAATTCGCCTGAGTACCAGCACGAAGAAAGACTAAGTTGGTATTTTTTAATTGAGTTACCAGATCCACATGTTATTGAGTTACATGAAGAAATGTATGGCATTGTAATTTTTGTACAACCAGATAATAGTATTATACTATGCAAAGACGGTGAGGTTGTGTCTATTAAGGATTTATCAAAAGATGTTAAAAAACTTATTACTGATAAGATAAAAAACATAGACGAACTACGAAAAACTATGTATACTCCCAGTGTTGTATATCAAGAGTTCTTAAAAAATATTATTTTGCTTGAACACACACTGAGATATAGATCAGGATACTTAGATAACTTTTGTTTCTTGTCAGCATCAAAGACTGCTACATTAACAGGCGATCCGTTATTGCGTGGACTCGACGATGCAAATAAGATTGTCGGCAGAGAAACTTGCCACAATAAAACTTTTGAGCAGTTAATTAAAACACGTTACCATATTGTAGAGATTTTAGACTACATTACTAAAACTGATTTAGGTACAAGTTATACAGCAGAAGCACAACAATTATTTGCTGATGAGATCGAAAAAAACATTATACTGAGACGTAATTGGGTAAATT
>Ga0233432_10002442_pt1 | contig 17275 bp, 17 predicted proteins | sample SI_122_August201_6_FD_179870 | JGI IMG/M metagenome (GOLD analysis project Ga0233432, IMG submission 179870) | Seawater microbial communities from Saanich Inlet, British Columbia, Canada - SI_122_August2016_10_MG | ecosystem: Environmental > Aquatic > Marine > Inlet | place: Canada: British...
AAAAAAGAATTGCCACCACCAATAAAAATTCCATCATTATCAGTTATTGCCTTATTTAAATCTTTGTATTCATGTATGCCATTAACTTTAATTCCCAATGTGATAAAAAAACTAGAGGCAATTTTTGTATATTCCTCATGAGTTAATCCGTTAGGCCTAGCATATGGAATAAAAATTATTTTTTTTGAATTGCTAAATAATAATTTAACTTCATCTTTAATATAATCTAAATAAGTACTTCCATATATAGTTGAAGTACTGGCTAAAATCATTTTTTTCATAGAGTAAATTTAAAAAAAACCAACTTTTTATAATTCAAATTAAACTTACTGATTATATTTGTGTAATGCTATTATATTTTTTTAATTTATTTATAAGTGGAGCTGAAATTGCGATAATTTTATTTATTGCTGTAATTTTTTTTGGTGCAGATAAGATTCCTGATATTGCTAGAAATTTAGGAAAAGGTCTTAATGAAATCAAACATGCTACAAATGATATTAAAAGAGAAATTCGATCTTCATCAGAACCAATTAAAAATAATTCTATAACCAAAGATGTGGATAATGAGCTCTCTAAAGTTAAAAAAGATTTAGAAGAGTTTTCAGGATCAATAAAAAGAGATCTGTAATTTATCTCTTTCTACTTATGGTAATGCCATCTCTTATTGGTAAAATCACAGAATCCATCTCTAATTTATTATTTAATAATTTGTTATATTCTACAATTGCTTTGGTAGATATATCGTTTTGAGAAATTTCATTTAGAACCTTACCATCCCATAGTACATTATCCGAAAGTAATACTCCTCCTTTTTTTAATTTATTTATCAAAAGCTCTAAATATTTTGGATAGTTAATTTTATCAGCATCTAAAAATATTAAATCAAACTCTTGATTTAATTTGGGAATTATGTCTAATGCATTTCCTAAGTGCTGAGTAATGTTATCATTAAAAGGAGATTTTTTAAAATATTTTCTTTGTAAGTCATATAATTCTTCATTAACGTCAATAGTATGAATCTGACCATTTTTATCTAATCCCTCAGCTAAACATAGTGTTGAATAACCTGTAAAAGTTCCAATTTCTAATATTTTTTTAGGATTAATTATTTTTGAAATCAAACTTAATAATCTGCCTTGATAAGCACCGCTTATCATTCTTGGTTGAAGAACTTTTAGATTGGTTTCTCTATTTAAACTTCTAAGTAGTTCAGGCTCTTTTTCAGAGTGATTAATTAAATATTCATCAAGTTTCTCATTGTTAATATATTTCATCAAATTAGTAACTTTAACTTTTCTACAAATAAATAAACTTCTTCGAAGGTATTATATAATGGAGTTGGAGCACATCGAATAACATTTGGGTCTCTCCAATCTGTTATAACTCCAAGATTAGTTAAGTTTTCGTGAAATTTTTTATTAGCATCATTAATTTCTATAGAAATTTGACATCCCCTAGATGCTGGATCTTTTGGAGTTATTATATTAATCTTTGTTGAGTTAAGGTTTCGTAAAAGAAACTCTAAGTAGCTTGTTAGCTGTGTAGATTTTTCACATAGTTTTTCCATGCCTACATCTTTAAATATCTCAAGAGAAGCTTTTATTGCAGCCATTGATAGAATAGTTGGTGTACTAATCTGCCAGCCATCAGCTCCTGCAATTGTTTGAAATGGTTCTCTCATATTAAATCGATTATTTAAGTCGTTACCCCACCAACCTCTAAATCTATTAATATTATTATATGCATGTCTTTCGTGAACAAAGCAGCCAGATAAACTGCCTGGACCAGAATTTAAGTATTTATAACTACACCAAATAGCAAAATCTGCCCCGACTTTATTTAGATTTAATTGAACATTCCCAGCAGCATGAGCACAGTCAAAACCAACAATGGAATTATACTTATGACCAATTTCTGTTATTTTTTTTAAATTAAAATACTCTCCTGTATAATAATTTACGCCTCCAATTAATACCAAAGCAATTTCATTTTTATTTTCTAAAAAGATATTTTCTAATTCCTGATATTTGTTTTTAGAATTTTTTGTCTCCCATAAAATTATTCCATCATCACCATTATAACCATGGTGAACCAATTGTGACTCAACAGCATAGATATCTGATGGAAAAGAATCAGCTTCTAAAATAATTTTAAACTTCTTGTCTGTAGGTTTATAAAATGAAACCATCATCAAGTGTAGATTTACTGTGAGAGTATTCATTACAACTACCTCTAATGGTTTAGCACCGACTATATTAGCCATTTCATTGGTAAGATAGCTATGATATTCTAGCCATGGATTTTTTGCATTACTCCACCCTTTGACACCTAAATTAGCCCAGTCCTTCATTTCTTTGTTGATGAAAGACTTTGTTGATTTAGGCTGAAGTCCTAATGAATTTCCACAAAAATATATCAGATCTTTATTATGAACATCTTTTGGAATATGAAAAAGATTTCTATAATTTGAAAGAGAGTCTTCCTTATCTAGTTGTTTAGCAAAGTTTAATGAGTTAATAAGTTTAGTCAAAATAATATATTAATTGTTCAGTAAAAGTAATAATTATTAATAGAGTATTTAGTTTTATTGATTTTGTTTAATGATTTCAGAAAACTTGTATTTAAATCTTTTGAAACGAGGATCTGAAACGTTAATTATGTAACTATTAAATTTATTATTTTTCTTGAAATCTTGATGATATTTCTCTGCTTTCCAAAATTTAAGAAATGGGTAAGATTCAGCTGCTACATTAACTTTTAAAGTTTCTGTTATTTGTTTAATTTTTTTACTAATTATATTTTTCTGATTTTCATTTTGATAAAAAATGATTGATCTGTATTGAGTTCCATTATCTGGACCTTGACCATTAATTTGTTCAATATTTTGTGTTCCAAAATATACATCTACGAGTTGTGAAAAAGTTATCAATTTTGGATTGTAAATAACCTCAATGGTCTCAGCATGCCCAGTTGTCTGAGTATTAACGATATCATATGTAGGATTTGATGTAAACCCACCTGAATATCCACTAATTACCTCATTTACTCCTATAATACTTTCATAAATAGCTTCAACACACCAAAAACATCCACTTGCAAAATAAGCTTTGTGTATTTTTTCCGTATTCACTTCAATCGGAATCGAATTAATAATTAAGTTTTGCTTTTCAGAATATTTTTGAGCATTTGTACAATTAGTTATTAAGACTAAGACCGTAATTAATAATGTATTTTTCATAAGATAAATGTATAAAAAAAAAGCTTCTATTTATATAGAAGCTTTAGAATATGGTTTAAATTATTTACTAAATTTTTGCAAATACTTTTTCCATTCTTAGCTTTTGTTCATTAGCTAATTCTTCATCCACTAATATTCTACCGCTATGTTCATCAGTAATTATTTTTTTTCTAGAACCAATTTCCATGATTATTTGAGGAGGGATAGTGAAATAAGAACCGCCTGATGCTCCTCTTTCAACGGCTACAACTGCTAATCCGTTCTTTACATTGTTTCTTATTCTATTGTAAGCTAATACTAATCTTTCTTCTATATCTTTCTTACATTTTTCAGACTTTAAAAGTAAAATCTCTTCTTCTTTTTTTGTTTCTTCAAGAATCGTATTTAATTCAGCCTTTTTGTGTTTTAAATGATTTTTTCTTTCAGTAAGTTTTAGTTTAGCTTCATCAATTACTACATTTTTATGTTCAATTTTAGCTAAAAACTCCTTAATATTTTTCTCTGCTAATTGAATTTCCAAATCTTGGAATTCAGTTTCTTTTGTTAGTGAATTAAATTCACGATTGTTACGAACATTTTTCTGTTGTTCAGTATATTTTTTAATTAATGCTTTAGCTTCTTCCATCAGATTTTTTTTCATCTTAATCTGATCATTTAGAGTGTCTACAGATTCTGTAAGTTTCTCTAGTCTTGTTGTAAGTCCAGCAACTTCATCTTCTAAGTCTTCAACTTCTAAAGGAAGTTCTCCTCTTACACTTCTAATTGTATCCACTCTTGAATCAATTAATTGCAAGTCATATAAAGCTCTTAATTTATTTTCTACTGTGGTTTCTTTCTTTTTTGCCATGATTAACTATATTTTACTGGGTTACTATTTGTTTCTGCTAAAACGATTGCAAAATTAGTAATTTTTTCCGTAAGATATGTATGTATTGCGTTTTTTGTGTATTGCTCGCTTTCATAATGACCAATATCGGTTAATAATATCTTTTTATCTGCCTTAAAAAAATCGTGATATTTTAAGTCAGATGTTATATAAACATCTACATTTTCAGAAATTGCATTATTTATTGCAAAACTTCCGGAACCACCCAATACAGCAACAGTTCTAATATTTCTGCCAGTCAACTCTGAATGTCTAATAATTTTTGTATTCATTTTAATTTTAATATAATTGATAAATTCATTTTCACTCATCTCATTGTCGAGTTCTCCAATCATACCAAGGCCAATATCTTTGTTAGTGTTTTCTGTCGAAATAATCTCAAAAGCATATTCATCATAAGGATGATTAATCTTTAAAGTTTGTAATACTTGCTGTTCTTTGTGAGCTGGAAATGTAAAAGTCACTTTAACTTCTTCGATTTTAGTTTGACTTCCTTTTTTTCCAATTATTGGATTTGATTTACTATTTCCCTTGAATGTTCCGATTCCTTTTACTGAAAAGCTACACTCATCGTAATTACCTATAGTTCCTGCTCCAGAAGTATATAATTTATTTTTTAAATCTTCTAAATTTTTCTCTGGAACATAAGTTGTTAGTTTTTTTATAGTTCCTTTTTTAGGAATTAGAATTCTAGTTTTATTTAATTTAAGTTTATCACATATAATTTTATTTACTCCAACAATTGAGTTATCCATTGCAGTATGAATTGATATTAGAGATATATTATTTTTAATGCATTTATTTACAGCTTTTTCTACATAGTTAGTGTTTGTAATTTTTTTTAAACCTTCAAAAATTATAGGGTGAAAACTTACGATAACATTACAATTTTTTTCTATTGCCTCATCAATTACGCTTTCTATTGCATCTAGGCAAACTATAATTCCTTTAACTTTATTTTGTTCATCCCCAATTATAAGACCAACATTATCATAATCTTCCGCATAACAAAATGGATACTTATCATCAAGTAATTTAATTATATCTTTTACAATCATTTTTTTTGTATTTAATTCAAAGATAAATAATTACTTTAGTTGTATGAAACTCTTAAGAAAGTTACTATTTTTTACTACCCCTTTATTCTACCTGATTACAGTCGCAAGAAACACTTTGTATGATATATCTTTTTTTAAATCAACTAAATTTCAAATTCCAACAATCGGTGTAGGTAATTTAGCAGTTGGGGGTACAGGAAAATCACCAATGGTTGAATATTTAATTAATTTATTGTCTGATAGATATAGTATAGCTACATTGAGCAGAGGGTACGGCAGAAACACAAAATCATTTACGATTGCCAGTGAAAAATCTACCCATTTAGATATTGGAGATGAGCCTTTACAATTTTACAATAAATATGATAATATAATTGTTTCCGTAGATAATGATCGAGTAAATGGAATTAGTAAGTTACTTCAAATTGATAACCCCCCTGGAGTTATTTTATTGGATGATTGCTTTCAGCATCGAAAATTAACTTTGGGATTATCAATTTTGTTAACAGATTTCAGTAATTTATTTTCAAGTGATTATTTGATGCCATTGGGAAACTTAAGAGAACCAGCTTCATCTAGTAAAAGAGCGGATATAGTAATTGTTACTAAATGTCCAATAAATATAGACGAAGTAATAAAAAGTAATATTAAAAATAAACTCAATCTTAAATTAAGTCAAAAATTATTTTTTAGTTCAATTGAATATTCAAAATCTTTAATATTTAAAAATAAAAAAGTTAGTTTTATTGATTTTATTAAAAATAAATTTATACTCGTTACAGGTTTAGCCAGTTCAGATCACATTGTCGATTATTTAACCAAAAATAAGTGTGATTTTGAACATAAAAAATTCAATGACCATCATGACTACATTTTGCGAGATTTTGAAAAAATTAATCCTTTATTAAATATTCTTACAACAGAAAAAGATTATGCAAAATTGACAAAAATATTCCCCAAAAGAGATATTTATTATTTACCTATTTCAGTTAATATAGATTCTAATAAATTATTTGATAAAATAATTCTTGATTATTGTAATATTAGTTGATGTGTTTTTGTGCTTTGTATGAAGATCTTACTAATGCACTACTTTCAACATGTCTAAAGCCTAAATCTAATCCAATTTTTTCATATTCTAAAAATTCATCAGGTGTTACAAACCTTTTGACACTTAGATGCTTTTTACTAGGTTGAAGGTATTGACCTATAGTAACAACATCGACATTTGCATTTTTTAAATCATGTAAAGTTTCTATTACTTCATTTTTTGTTTCTCCTAAACCAAGCATAATTCCTGATTTTGTTCTTCTTTGACCTTTCTCTTTCATGTATTTAAGTACTTTCATACTTTTCTCATATTTTGCTTGTATTCTAACTTCTCTGGTTAATCTTTTTACTGTTTCAATGTTGTGAGATATAACTTCAGGTTTTGCATTTACTAATCGATCTATATGTCTTTCAATTCCTTGAAAATCAGGAATTAGTGTCTCTAATGTTGTTTTAGGATTCATTCTTCTAATAGCTTCAATGGTTTCTACCCACATAAGACTACCCATGTCTTTTAAATCATCTCTGTCTACACTTGTAATGACAGCATGTTTAATATTCATAATTTTAATTGATCTTGCTACTTTTTCTGGTTCTGACCAATCTAAAGACTCAGGTCTACCTGTTTTTACACCACAAAAGCCACAAGATCTAGTACAAACATTACCTAATATCATAAATGTTGCAGTTCCCTCACCCCAACATTCTCCCATATTTGGGCAACTCCCAGATGTACAAATAGTGTTGAGTTTATATTTATCAACAAGACCTCTTAATTCAGTGTATTTTTGACCAGTTGGCAATTTAACTCTTAACCATTTAGGTTTAGGTATTATTGACTGAAACTTTTTTTGTTTAGGCAATATTGATTGAAATTTATCAGATGTTTTAGTACTTCCCATAATCAATGTCAAAGATATGAAGTAAAGCTAAATAAACAACCCTAATGTGGATAAATACCAAATTCCAAATCCCAATAAAAAAAATATTCCTATTGTACTTAAAATATGCATAAATGTAGAAGGTCTATATTTTTTTGGAGTATGACTACTACTTATTAAAATATAATTAATTATTGCATAAAATGGTGCAGTTATAAACGAAACTATAGTAGCAACTTTTACTAATGTTCCCATTTCTGAATTAAAATTAAAAAAGATAGTTATAGTTCCGATAACTAAAAAAAACAACCAATAAATATAGCCGTTTTTTATTTTTTTGTTACTAATAAGTTCAGTTGCTTTGTGCATTGCCCTTGGAGAAGCATCAAGAGTTGTTATTGTAGTGCTAAACATTGTAGTAAATGTAGCTAACCCAATTATAATGTACGACCAAGATCCAAAAGTTGATGTGTACATCTCTATTAATTGAGTTGCAAAAGTTGTAGCTGAGCTGCTAAAACTTAAATTACTACCGTTCATCACAAAATAACCTAGTAACACAAAGCTAATTCCTAATATTATTGTTCCAAAATAACCTACATTAAAATCAAACAAGGTAGTTTTCATTTCTTGAATTCCATCTGATTTATTCTTTTCAATTGTCCAAATAGAGTGCCAAACAGAAATGTCAAGAGGTGCAGGCATCCAACCCATAAATGCTATTAGAAATGCAATTTCAACATTATTTTTTGGTAAAACTTGTGATAAATTAAAATCATATGAAAAATTATTAAAGGCTAAATAGGTAGCTAAAATTGTACTTAATGCTAAAATTGAAATAACGATCTTGATCATTTTGTCTAGCATTTTGTATTTTCCAAAATACAAAAGAACAGAACAAACAATTAAAATTATAATTGTCCATTGCTCTACGCTGATAATGTTATTCGTTAAAGAACTAGCTATTCCTGCTGTAACAATTGTAACAGCTGTTTGTATTGTAAACATTGTTGCTAAAGAAATAATTACGTAAAAATATAAGATATTAGCCCCTAACTTTTTGTAGCCTTCTAGTAAACTTTCTCCTGTTGCATTTGCATATTTTGGGCCATATTGAAAGAATGGAAACTTAAATAAATTAACAAGAAGTAATGCCCAGACTAGACCAAATCCAAAATCTGCTCCTGCTTTTGTTGATTGAACTAAATGAGATACACCAATTGCAGCACCTGCAAATAATATTCCCGGACCAAGTTTCTTTAAAAAATTAAACATGAGTTATTCGGATACACAGTCTTTAAATTCTTCTGGTGGTTTTCCACAAAAACCACATGGCTCATTATTTTTATTTAACATTGGATTTTGACTTGCGCATGTACCTGAAAACTCACCGTTTTTTTTCCCCCAAATCTTGATACTAATTCCTAAAATAGCAAAACCTAAAAAAAATATAGTTATAAAGATTAATTCCATCGAAAATATTTTATGCAAATTAATAAAAAAGAATTCAAATTACGATTTTAGATTACGTTTACTTCTCGATCTAGGTCTATATCAAATATAAATTTTATGGCTTTTTGAATACTAATGGAAAAGTCAAGTATTTGTTTTCCTGTTGCTTTACCATAATTTACAATAACTAATGCTTGTTTTTCGTGTACTCCATAATCTTTTATTCTTTTTCCTTTAAACCCAGCTTTTTCAATCAGCCAAGCTGCTGGAATTTTATATTTTATTTCAGAAAGTTTATAGTACGGAATATCTTGAAAATTCAGTTTAAGTTCTTTCAGATGTTTATTTGTAATAATTGGATTTTTAAAAAAACTTCCACTATTGCCAATTTCTTTTGGATCTGGTAATTTTTCACTTCTAATTTGACATATGATTTTTGCTACATCACTAATATTAGGATGTTTTATTTTTAATTGTAATAATCTCTCTTGGATTGATCCATAATCAATTTTGAGAATATGTTTAGAACTTGTCAGCTTTAACTTTATACTTAAAACTATGTAATTTTTATTTTGTTTAAATATTGAGTTTCTGTATTCAAATTGACATTCTTCATTTTTAAACTCCAAAATTTTATTTGTATTAATATCAAGTACTGAACATGAGATGAACACATCCTTTAATTCAACTCCATATGCGCCAATGTTCTGAATAGGAGCTGCTCCACTATTTCCAGGGATTAATGATAAATTTTCTATACCTCCTAAATTATTTTTTAGACACCATTTAACGCAATCATTCCAATTTTCACCAGAATTTATTTTAACTTCAGTATGATTATCATCAATTTTTTTCGAGCTAATACCTTTCATGTTCAAGTTTATCACTAACCCTTTTATATTTCTTGTAATTAAAATATTACTACCCCCTCCAATAAAAATTTTTTCTTCGTTTCGGTTAGAAATAATAATTTTTTTTAATTCCTGAACAGTTGAAATGCTTGCAAATTTTTCTGCGATAGCCTCAATTCCAAAACTGTTATGATTTATTAAAGAAAAATTATTATATATTTTCATTAATTAATGTATTTATCTAAAGCTTTTTTAAGAATCGTTACAGACTTCTTTAAATCTTCTTCCTTTAATACATATGCGATTCTAATTTGATTTTTCCCTAGACCTTTAGTTGAATAGAATCCCTCAGCAGGAGCAACCATTATCGTTTCGTTGTTTACATTAAATTTCTCTAGCATCCATTGAGCGAATTGGTTAGCATCTTTTATTGGTAATTCTACAATACAATAAAAGGCTCCTTTAGGCGAAGCAACTTTCAATCCTTTAATCTTTCTTAGTTCACTTATTAGTAGATTTCTTCTTTGGATATATTTTTTATTAATTTCTTCAAAATATATTTCTGGGGTATCTAATGCTGCTTCACTCGCAATTTGTGCATAAGTAGGAGGGGAGAGTCTTGATTGGGCAAATTTCAAAACAGTCTCAATTACTTTTTTGTTTTTACTAACTACACAGCCAATCCTAGCTCCGCACATGCTATATCTTTTAGAAACACTATCGATCATGATAGCATTTTGATCAATAGTAGACTCTTGCATGATAGAATAATGAGATTCACCGTCATAAGTAAACTCTCTATATACTTCGTCAGCAATTAAAAATAAATCGTGCTTTTTAACTATTTCAACTAATTTTTTAATTTCATTTTTACTATATAAATAACCTGTGGGATTATTTGGGTTACAAATTAAAATAGCTTTAGTTTTTTTTGTGATTAATTTTTCAAAATCTTCAATTTCTGGTAATGAAAAGTTGTTTTCTATTTTAGAGATTACAGGAACTATCTTTAAACTATTAGCAATTGAAAAACCATTATAATTAGCATAAAATGGTTCAGGAACTATTATTTCATCGTCCTTATCCATTATACTTCCAAATGTGAATAATAATGCTTCACTTGCTCCACTAGTTACTATAATATCTTTAGCACCCACAGTAATATTTTTTGAATCATAATATGAAGATAATTTAGCTCTGTATTCTTCAGATCCTTCTGATCTTGAATAAGCTAAGACTTTGATTTTATTGTTTTTAACTGCATCAAGGGCTACTTTGGGAGTCTCAATATCTGGTTGTCCAATATTTAACTGATAGACTTTAATTCCTCTTTTTTTTGCACTTTCTGCAAACGGCACCAATTTTCTTATTGGAGATTCGGGCATTAAAATCCCTTTATTTGAAATCTGCGGCATTGTTTAGTCTTTAATTAAACTTTTAGATTTTTTTTTATTTATGATAGGTTGAGAATTATCTTCAACTTTCCCTTTGATGGTAAGAAGTACAGTTGAGTTTACAGCATTTGAACTAACAGAAATTGTTTTTTTAAAAGGCATAACCCTTCTTGTATCATACTTAACCTCAATTTCTCCAGATTCTCCTGGAAGTATTGGTTTATTTGGTTTTTTTGGAATTGTACAACCGCAAGAAGCTTTGACATTACTAATTACAAGTGGGGTATTCCCGGAGTTGATAAATTTAAAAATTCGCACCCCGTCTGCTCCTTTTTCAATTGTACCATAATCAATAGTTGATTCTTCAAATTCAATTACAGCATTTAAATTAGTTTGAGCTAAAGCATTAATATTTATGATAATAATACCTAACAACATTAGTATGTTTTTCATTAGATTTATTGTTTAATTTTTATAAAAAAAAATAATTAAAATTAAGTAGATAAATATAATTATTATTCCTCAGATAAAGAAATATAAGTACTTTTGTAAATCAATAATTAATTTTTTAAATATATGAGTATTCTTACTGATTATGTTTCATCTGAAGTTGAACAAAAGTGGTATTCATATTGGTTAAAAAATAAATATTTTAGTTCAAAGCCTGATCATAGGGAACCTTATACGATAGTTATTCCACCTCCAAATATTACAGGTGTATTGCACATGGGGCATATGCTTAATAATACAATTCAAGACATTCTAATAAGAAGAGCAAGGCTAAAAGGTAAAAATGCATGTTGGGTTCCAGGCACTGATCATGCTTCAATTGCTACGGAGGCAAAAGTAGTTGATAGTTTGAAAAAGCAAGGAATTAATAAAGAAGATTTAGACAGAGAATCTTTTTTAAAACATGCTTGGGAATGGAAAGAAAATTATGGGGGAATAATTTTAGATCAATTAAAAAAATTAGGATGCTCTTGTGACTGGGATAGAACCAAGTTTACAATGGATGAGGATATGAGCAAGTCTGTTATTTCTACTTTTATTGATCTTCACAATAAAGGCCTTATTTACAAAGGTTACAGAATGGTTAATTGGGATCCTGAGGCTAAGACTACTCTTTCTGATGAAGAAGTCAATTATGTCGAGAGAAAAGATAATTTATATTACATTAAATATAAAGTAGAAAATGAGGATAGTTATATTACAATTGCCACTACCAGACCTGAGACTATTTTAGGGGATAGTGCAATCTGTGTTAATCCAACTGATAAAAGATTTCATAAATTAAAAGGAAAAAAAATTATAGTTCCTTTATGTAATAGATCAATTCCTCTGATTGAAGATGATTATGTAGATATTGATTTTGGCACAGGATGTTTGAAAGTAACTCCTGCACATGATTTAAATGATAAATTAATAGGAGATAGACATAATCTTGAGGTAATTGATATTTTAAATGATGATGCAACATTAAATAGACATGGATTAGAATTTGAAGGTAAAGATAGATTTGTAGCTAGAAAAGAAATCATAGATAAACTAACTAAACAAGGTTTAGTTGATAAAATTGAACAAATTTCTCACAATGTTGGGATAAGCGAAAGAACTAATGCTATTATAGAGCCAAAGTTTAGTGATCAATGGTTTTTGAAAATGGAAGAATTAGTAAAACCTGCAATTAAATCTGTTTTAAAAGACGAGGAAATTAAATTATTCCCCAAGAAATTTGAAAACACATATAAGCACTGGTTAGAAAACATTAGAGATTGGAATATTTCAAGACAGCTTTATTGGGGTCAACAAATACCAGCCTTTTATTATGGCAAGGGTAAAAATGATTACGTAGTTGCTACTAATATTAAAGATGCTTTAAGTGTTGCAATTGAAAAGACTAATAATAAAAACTTAAAACTATCTGATTTAAAACAAGAGTCTGATGTTCTTGATACATGGTTTTCTTCATGGCTTTGGCCAATAAGTGTTTTCGATGGTATAAACAACCCAGACAATGACGAAATTAATTATTATTATCCAACTAATGACTTAGTTACTGGGCCTGATATTTTATTTTTTTGGGTTGCAAGAATGATTATTGCAGGCTATGAGTTTAAAAACACAAAACCATTTTCAAACATTTATTTGACAGGCTTAGTTAGAGATAAGCAGAGAAGAAAAATGAGTAAATCTTTAGGAAATTCACCTGATGCATTAAAATTAATTAAAGATTATGGTGCAGATTCTGTTCGAGTAGGTTTGTTATTAAGTGCATCTGCTGGAAATGATTTAATGTTTGATGAGTCATTATGTCAACAAGGTAAATCTTTTTCAAATAAAATTTGGAATTCCTATAAATTGATTAATGGTTGGTCTGTTGAAGATATCGAACAACCTGAGTACAGTAAACTATCAATTCAATGGTATGAAAATAAATTTCAATCAGTCTTAGTTGAAATTGAAGATCATTTTAATAAGTATAGACTTAGTGATGCCTTAATGTGTGTTTATAAATTAATTTGGGATGACTTTTGCTCGTGGTTATTAGAGCTAATAAAGCCAGAATATCAACATCCAATAGATAAATTAACTTTTGATTCCGTGATTAATATTTTTGAAAATAATTTAAGAGTTCTACATCCTTTTATGCCTTTTATTTCAGAAGAAATTTGGCAAAATATTTCAAATAGATCAGTAAATGAAGCATTAATAGTTTCTGCTTGGCCTAAAGTAGAAAGTGTTAACAGAAAGATGATTAAAGATTTTGATTTTACTTCACAAGTAATTAGTTCTATTAGAACTATTCGTAAAGAAAAAAATATTTCCTTCAAAAATTCTATTGAATTACATGTTTTAAACAATGAAAATAATAGTTCTAATTTAGATTCACTGATCATTAAACTATGTAATATTAGCAAGCTTGTTTACACTAAGATTGAGGTTGAAAACTCTATTTCATTCCGTGTAAAGTCAAATAACTATTATGTTCCTGTTGATAATAATAATATTAATATAGAGGAGGAAATCATAAAACTGAAAAAAGAGTTACAATATATTGAAGGTTTTTTAAATTCAGTTCGAAAAAAGTTATCAAATTCTCGCTTTGTAGAAAATGCTCCTGACAAAGTAATTCAAATTGAAAAAGACAAAGAGCAAGATGCTTTATCAAAAATAAAAGCAATTAAAGATTCCCTGAGTAGTCTTGATAGATAGGCTAAACTCTAGCAATTATATCTTCAGCCCCTTTTACTTTTTGATTGAGAGTGACATTAATTTTAGTATCTAAGGGAAGAAATAGGTCTACTCTTGATCCAAATTTTATAAAACCAGCATCATCTCCCTGATTTACATAACTAGATTCTTTTGCATAATTAACAATTCTTTTTGCTAATGCGCCAGCAATCTGCCTATATAATATTTCACCACAATTTTCATTTTTTATTACAATAGATGTTCTTTCATTTTCAGTACTAGATTTTGGATGCCAAGCAACTAAATATTTCCCTGGATGGTATTTAGAATATGTAACTTGACCGCCTATAGGATACCTTGTTACATGAACATTTATTGGAGACATAAATATACTAACTTGAATTCTTTTTTCTTTAAAGTATTCTGGTTCAAAAACTTCCTCTATTACCACAACTTTACCATCTACTGGAGATACAATATTATTATCACCAAAATTTGTTATCCTTTTAGGGTTTCTAAAGAATTGTAAAACTATTATTAATTGAATTATTAAAAATATCTGTATGTAGGTTTTATGATTTATTGAAAAATAATCTAATAAAAGCGTTATAATTACAACAGTAATGAATGTTAATAGTATAATTTTGTGACCCTCTTTATGAAACATAATCTAAAAAAATTAAAAATAAGTATATAAATGGCGAGGCGAGTATTATACTATCTAATCTGTCTAATAAACCACCATGACCAGGAAGTATTATTCCACTATCTTTTACTTTAGCTTGTCTTTTGTATTTGGATTCAATTAAATCACCAATTGTCCCAAAAACACTAACTATTATCCCAATAAATAACCAATTTGAATTAGATAAAGAAGACTCTGTAAAATAACTGATGGCATAACTACTTATACAAGTAAAAAATAATCCACCAAAGAAACCTTCAATTGTTTTGTTTGGAGATACGCTTTCAAATAGTTTTTGCTTCCCAAAGTTTTTCCCAATTGCATATGCAAAAGAATCATTTACCCATGCTAAAACGAAAACACCTAAAATAATACCTGAATTAAAATTATCAAAGAACATAGGTATTAGGGCTATAAAAACAAAAGAACTAGAAATGTAGAATGTTGAAGCAATATAATTTCTGGCTAAAAACTTTGGTAAATTCTTTTTAACAAAAAGATCTCTGATTAAAAATATTAATACAAAAACACTAAAGACTAAAATGATGTCTTTACTTTCGTTAAAAAATGAGTTGCTGATTAAAGTGTATTCAAAATACGTAAAATAAACATACAGAAAAGCAAATATTATATAAGAGACATAACTCCTTTGATTAACTAATCGACTAAACTCAACATTACATATTATTCCAAAAGAAAATATTAAAATTATAAATGCTAATTGGGACTTTAGTGACAGCAGAAATAGTGATGCATAAATAAAACCAGAAATTGTTCTTTTTAAAAGCTCTTTCAATTTAAATAATTATTGATTTTCTAATAGTATCAAATATAAGTTTTTTGAACTACTTCCGTAGCTTAAAAAATCTTTATCATTACAATCTTTGAAATGTTTTAAGTTTGTTATGTTACTAGGAATTGATGCCCCGCTATTTTTAATTCCTGACAGACCCTCACTAATATTATTTATTAGTTGATCAGTTTTAGCCAAAATTATAATATTTTCAGGAAGTTCATTTAGTTTTTTTTCAGCTACTTGGTTTGATGAAATTAAGATTGATCCATCATCTGCAATTAAGTATTCACAAGTGGTAATAAGACTCTTAGTTTCATCTTTAGAATTTTTTGAAAAAGAATAATCTAATTTGAATTTTTTTAATATTTCTTTGTCTAGACTAAATAGACTGGATTCTTTCCAACCGTTTTCTTCAATGATAAGAGCGATGTTTTTATTTACTTCATTTTCATTTTCTGAGTATAAAAACTTACCTCCATTTTTGATAAAATTTTGAACAAATCTATTATCTGTAGGGGTCTCTATTTTTGGCATAAAACTACTTTTTTCGTCCTTGCCAGATGAAGAAGTTTTATTTGTAGGTTTATTTTTTTTAAATATGTTTTTGAAAAAATTCAACTTGGAATTATATATAAATTACTTGGAATCAAATATATAAATTCAAATACTAAATAAATATAAAATTATCATGAATTTATTACTTCTTTATCAAACGGCCTACTGCCAAATATTTTTTCTAGATTATCTTTGAATATAACTTCTTTGTCTAACAACACCTCAGCTAGTTCTATTAATTTTGATTTATTATCTTCTAATAATTTTATGGCTCTTTGATATTGTTTCTCTATTATTGAAGAAATCTCTTTATCAATTGTTTCAGCAGTTCTCTCACTGTATGGTTTTGTAAAACCATAATCATTTCCATTGGATGAATCATAGTATGTAAGATTACCAACTTTGTCATTTAACCCATAAACTGTCACCATCGCTCGAGCTTGTTTGGTAACTTTCTCTAAATCACTTAGAGCACCTGTTGAGATTTTATTGAAAATAACTTTTTCAGCTGCTCTACCACCGAGTGCAGCACACATTTCATCAAGCATTTGTTCGGGTCTGACTATTAATCTTTCTTCTGGTAAATACCAGGCTGCTCCTAAAGATTGTCCTCTTGGAACAATAGTAACTTTTACTAGTGGAGCAGCATGTTCGAGCATCCAACTTACTGTTGCATGACCAGCTTCATGGTAAGCAACTGCTTTCTTTTCATCAGGAGTTATGATTTTATTCTTTTTTTCAAGCCCCCCTACAATTCTATCAACTGCATCCAAGAAATCTTGTTTACTTACAGATTTTTTATTTTTTCTTGCTGCTATTAGTGCAGCTTCATTACAAACATTTGCTATATCTGCACCAGAAAATCCGGGAGTTTGTTTTGATAAAAATTCTACATCTAAATTTGCAGCTTTTTTTAAAGGTCTCAAATGGACTTTAAAAATCGCTTTTCTTTCTCTAACATCAGGAAGATCTACAAATATTTGTCTGTCAAATCTCCCAGCTCTCATTAATGCTTTGTCCAATACATCAGCTCTGTTTGTGGCAGCTATTACAATCACATTTGTATTAGTACCAAAACCATCCATTTCAGTTAATAGTTGATTTAATGTATTTTCACGCTCGTCATTAGATCCAGTCATATTACTTTTCCCTCTAGCTCTACCGATTGCATCAATTTCATCAATGAATATTATTGCAGGAGATTTTTCTTTAGCCTGTTTGAATAAATCTCTTA